>Ga0164293_10000212_pt1 | contig 42867 bp, 41 predicted proteins | sample GEODES118metaG_FD_111487 | JGI IMG/M metagenome (GOLD analysis project Ga0164293, IMG submission 111487) | Eutrophic lake water microbial communities from Lake Mendota, Wisconsin, USA - GEODES118 metaG | ecosystem: Environmental > Aquatic > Freshwater > Lake | place: USA: Lake Mendota...
AAATTGCTTTGCAATAATCCCCCCTATGATGGCACCTACAAGAAAAACTAAATTCCAGGTTTGTGTTTTCCAGTTAAAGTCGAAGAATTTGTTTTTTTTTCCTAAACCTGCGGCGGCACAAATGGTTCTGAGATTGGCCGAAAAACCAAAGGACTGGCCGAAATACAGAAGGAAAAACATAATTCCCGCTATCATGGTGCCAGAAAACCACCACGACCAGGTTTGTGTAATGAATTCTCTCATTGTTTCTTAGGAATTAATTTAAATGAAATGAAATAATGGGTTTAAAAAGATGTTTGATGAGTTTCTCTGTGGCACTGTGGTGAAATAGACTGCCTTTACCATGTGTACCGATGCACACCATATCCATATCATTCATTTGGTTGAAATGTACAACACCAGTTTCAACATCTTTGTCGCTGATTACATGACATTCATAATTTTGGATATGGTTAAGTTCGGCAAATGCTTTCATGTTCTCCTTTATCGTTTGTTTTTCATCTGATGCTGATCCGATTGTAATTTGAAGCAGATGTATTTTTGTATGAAACAATGCAATCAATTTGTGCATCAATTGCAAATCGATTTTTTCAGGATTAGTGTAATCGTGAACAAGTACTATATTCTTTATGTCAAGATCTGAACGGTCGCACATCATGGAAAGCACAGGTATACTAGATTTTCTGGCAATAATCTGTGTTTCAGTGCCTGAGAATTTCCCTTTTAATCCCCGAGCACCTTTCCTGCCCATTACAATCACATCGAAACGATGGTTTTCCGAGAAATCTATGATGGCATCAGTAATTTTTCCTAACACCAAATGGGTGTTGATGCGCTCTCCATATTGCATTTTGAAATCAGCAAGTTTCCGTTCTGCAATTTCTTTTTGCTTTGTTACATGTTTTACATCTATTTCACCACAGGTTTGAATATTGCCATTGGCATCCATTGTTACCGAGTCGGGTACCGCTAGAACATGTAAGAAGTGAATGTCAATAGGAGTTTTCTCTTCCAGCTTTATTACCATCAGATAAGCATATTCAGATTGAACTGAAAAATCTGTTGGGATTAGAATCTTTAATTTTTCCATATCGTTTTTAAATACAAGTGAATTAATTTAAGGGCAGGAAATATTTTGCCATGCCCCCTTGTTCTCTACTGCTTTGAGGCCACTTTGCTACAGCATATTTTTGTCAGCACTAGCCCGGCTTCCACTGCGGCAAATCACTATCATTTTTTCTTAAGCTTTCAACTTTTCGATACTTGCATTCAATTCATCCAACGGGTAGTTGACCGAACAAGCGGCATGCTCATCCTGATTCCATTCTTCAGCTGTGCGTACATCTACAATGATCACTTTGCCAGTATCGGTTGAAACATAACCCTGCTTTTCAGGGATCGAATCACCCGAAGAAGAATTAGAGCAAGCGGTTAATCCAGCAACTGCCAATACGATCAGCGAAATAAACTTTGCAGTTTTCATTATACAAATTGTGATACGTTCTGCCAAGTTCCACCATTTACCACATTCTTGATACCGTTTTGCTCCAGGATCATTTTGGCCTGACCACTACGGTTACCGCTACGGCAAAACACAATTATGTTTTCCTTGTTTTTGAATTTGGCTATTTGCGAGGAAATGCTGCCTAGGGGAATATTCACAGCACCTTTAACACTACCCCCGGCAAACTCTCCCGGCTCGCGTACATCTACCAGTAAAGCCCCATTATCGATGACTGATTTTAAGTCGACTGTTGGCCCGCCGCCAAATAAATTTTGTAAAAAGCCCATTGTTTTAGATTTTAAATTGTGAATTTTTTTATTACGTCTATTAAACCTGCCTTTGGTACAACACCGCCTTGACGCCATAAGGGTTTTCCATTTTTAAATAAGATCAGGGTAGGAACCCCCTGAACCATATATTGACTAGCTGCCTGTGGGCTTTTATCAACATCAACTTTTATGATTGTAGCAGCATCGCCAACAACTGCTTTAACTTCTTTTAGAATAGGAGCCATCATTTTGCAAGGCCCACACCATTCTGCAAAAAAATCTACCAGAACAGGTTTATCCGATTGTATAATTTCGTCAAAGGTCATTTTGCTGATTTGTCTTTTGGTTGATTATTTTGTTTTTTAAACATCCCGAAAAGCAATCCTCCCATAATGGCACCGTAAACCGTGCTGTTGAAGGGTTTTGAAGTGATCATGCAGGTGCCCGAGCTGCAACCTATCTGTTGCCAGTACAGATATCCTGCTACTGCACCTACAAATGCTCCGATAAGGAACAGGATATTATGATTAATCCACTTCTTCATAGCTAATGTCTTTTGAAGTTCCGGTTGCTTTTTTTACTGGGGTACTGCAACCCCCGGTTCCGCAACAACCCATATTAAAAACTGCCATTGCAGTTAATAAAATTCCCAGAACTGCCATCAACACATCTTTTACTATTGCTGCTTGTATGATGATGGCAATGCCTAAACCTAGTCTGATAAACCGCATAAAATTCCAATTGTTCCATATCAACTGCTTCATATTGTTCTGTTTTTTTGCACACTATTCCTAAAATCTACTTAACATAAATGGTAAAGAGCGATTACCTGCGCAGGTGTCAAAAACTTTGAATCTAACCTGGTCAACTAAACCGATTCACCTCTTACTCCTAAAAATTCGTTTACCACAAATAGGATAATTTTTCCAGTGTGATTTTGATATTGCAAAAATAAAGAGCACCATACTGTTGTTTGGTAACAAAGGTTACATAGTTAAAGGCTGTAATCTTTAAGGATTCAATATCTTATGGAAAGCTTAGGAAATTGTTCTAAAACTCATGTATAGGTTCATGACAGCACAACCTATCCACTGAATTAACATCATTATGCCAAATGGCGCAAAATTTCAAGCACTAGTTCGGAAGGGTAATAGAAATTGAAAATTGATGAATTTAATTATAAGATAACCTACTTTAAGCCGTTCCCTTTAGGATTTTATTCCAATAAAGCCAGGGCAATAGTTTAGTTTTTAGTATCCACATCGACCATCTTGGTTTGGCCTGATCAAAAGGAAAAGTCATGGTAGGTTTATTGCTGTAATCGAATTCTGCCAGCATGAGTTTGCCATACTGTGTTGGGATCGGGCAGGCACTATATCCGGTGTAATCGCCGGCCATGGGCTTTTTTGCCAATAACGCCAATACGTTTTGTACCACAACAGGCGCTTGTTTCCGGATGGCTGCTCCTGTTTTACTGCAAGGTGCATTGGTACAATCACCAAGGGCAAAGATATTATCATAGCGGCTATGTTGCAAAGTATTCATATTGACTTCAACATACCCGTAAGGATTTTTTGGATCAGAAAGGGGGCTATCCTTTAGAAAGTCTGGAGCAGATTGCGGGGGTACAGCGTGACAGATATCAAACTTCATTTCTTTCTTCACGGGAATACCTTCCGGATTTTTCTCTTCGTAAAATACAGTTTTAATGTTGCCGTCTATTTCCACCACATTAACTCCAAAATGGGCTTTGATATTATCCTTCTTAACCACTTCGGAGAGCGTATCTGCATATTCTTTAATGCCAAATATTACACTTGCGCCAGATAAGTAATGAACATTGCATTTATCCAGTATCCCTTGTTTGCGCCAGTAATCGCAGGCGAGGTACATGATTTTGTGCGGAGCCCCACCGCATTTCACCGGGCTTACAGGATTCGTAAATATGGCTGTTCCACCTTTAAAGTTCTTGATGAGCTCCCAGGTATAAGGAGCCAAATCGAATGAGTAGTTACAACTCACTTCATTTTTACCCAATGTTTCTTTGAAGCCTTTAATTTTGCCCCAGTCTAATTGAATACCCGGACAAACAATCATGGCATCATACTCATAAGATTTGCCACTTGAACAAACTACCTTGTTTTCATCTGGTAAAAAACTTACCACAGCGTCTTTGATCCATGTAGTTCCTTTGGGAATATAATCCGCTTCATTGCGAACAGTTTTATTGATGTCGAAAATACCAGCTCCCACCAATGTCCAGGCAGGTTGATAATAATGCTTAGACGAAGGGTCGATGATACTTATTTGAAGGCTTCTGTCTTTTTTCAAGAGTTGAGCAGCAACAGAAAGTCCGGCATTGCCACCCCCCACAATAATAATTTTTTTAGCAGGCATATCATATAGTTTAAAAGATCAATTAGGAATAAAGTTATTTTTTACCTGCAGACTCTATGGTAACTTTTGTTACATTCACCTCTAGTGATACTTCAATATAAATAGCTAACAAACTAACGTCAGTTCTAAAATGATCTTAAATGAAATGATCTCATTAAATAAATGATAACCTCATTTTCCAAGTGTACACGATAACAAAAATCTTATTTGCGGGAACACAGAAAAAAAATAGCACGCAAATTAAAAAAAGAAATTAAAATGCAAGCTTGTTGCACTTCCACAATAAAAAAGGCTGCTTTTAACAGCAGCCCTATAATAACTTAAAATATTCTTATTAAGAAATGATCGGTTCACCTGCATTCACCCATTCGTTGATACTGCCGGAAAAATTGGCTACATTTTTAAATCCGTTTTTTGCGAGGATAGAGTAACCAATGGCCGCCCTGTCGCCACTTTGACAATGGATGATTACTTTTTTGTCTTTGCTCACTTTATCCAGGTTATCGGCCAGTGTACCTACGAAGATGTTTTCGGCTTTGGGTATATGTCCGGAATGGTATTCGAAGGCTCCTCTTAAATCGATCACCTGAACCCCATTATGGGCAATCAGTTCTTTGGCTTCTGCCAGAGAAATCACATTGGCCTTTTCTAAGGAGCCACCAGCTGCCGTCCATACATCAGTGGAACCTACATAGCCATAAATGTTATCTAAGCCTATACGCATTAATTTACGGGTGAGGTCATCTAACTGGTTTTCGTCTGCCAATAGCATGAATGGCTCATCATATTTCAACAGCCATCCCGCCCAGGTGGCAAATGAATTATTGCCCTGGATATTGTAGCTGCCAGGTATGAATCCAGCTGCGAAATCTACCTTATTTCTTGCATCAATCACTTTAATTCCTTTTGCCATGGCACCTTTCAGTTCAACAACAGACAATTCTTTTAGTTTAGGCACTTCCGTTAGTAAAGGCCGATCTACCTTATTCAAGTGTTTCATCATGGCAAAATATTTTGGAGGCTCAGGCTGATCTTCCAACAAGTATTTGATAAAACCTGTTTCATTATCGGCATACTGGAAAGCCCAATTCCTGGCTTTCTCATATCCAACAGTAGTGCTGGGAACCGCACCCAATGCTTTGCCACAAGCGCTTCCTGCACCATGGCCCGGCCAAACCTGGATATAATCGGCAAGGGCATTGAATTTATGGATGGAATGATACATCTGATGCGCCCCTGCATCTGCTGTGCCGGTAATTCCTGCAGCTTTCTCTAATAAATCAGGACGACCGATATCACCTACAAACACAAAGTCGCCGGTAAACAACATTACAGGCTTTGGCGAAGCCGGATTGTCGGTTAAAAGAAAACTGATACTCTCCGGGGTGTGGCCGGGTGTATGCATCACTTCAAAAGTGAGATTGCCTAATTGTACTTTTTGGCCATCCTTCAAACCGATATGTTTAAACTCATATTCCCAACCCGGACCACCTTCATCCGATAAATACAAATCGGCACCGGTCAATGCCGCCAATTCTCTGGAGCCAGCCAGGAAATCAGCATGGATATGTGTTTCAAAGATGTGGGTGATCTTCATGTTATTGGCTTTTGCAATTTCAAGATAAGTATCCACATCCCGTTTTGCATCAATAACTGCTGCAACACCTGCCTTCTGGCAACCGATGAAATAACTGGCCTGTGCAAGGCTTTTGTCGTAAATGTGCTGAAAGAACATAATAATATTGTTTATTTTTTTCGTTTAAGAGATATGCAAATATGCACCCCCTTTTTACACCTAAAGGTAACATTGGTTACATTCACAAATGTGTGAAGGATTGACTTAAGTTGTCAATAAGCAATGCTATATACCTAGAAAAAGCAAAACATCATACAAAAAAATGACTCCGGTAAAGGCCAGAGTCATAAATTTAGAATATGGATAAGCAATTATAACATTGTTGAAGGGCAAACATACTCCGACTTGGGAACACTTGTTTTTTTAATTTCAGTGAACCCGCCAATCACATCTACGAAATTATCCCATCCCCTCTGTTTGAGCATTGAAGCTGCAATCATACTACGGTAACCTCCGGCACAATTCAAAATAAACGGCTTGTCTTTTGGAAATGCTGCAAGGTGCCTGTTGATTTCATTCAAAGGAATGTTTACGGCACCTAATACATGCTCTGAATCAAATTCACTTTTCTTTCTCACATCAATAAGCAATGGTTTATGTTCATATTGCTTGGCAAATTCTTCAGCATTAATCCTTTTTAGCACATCTACATCCTTTCCCGCTTTTACCCAGCTTTGGAAGCCATCTTTCAAATAACCAATAGCGCCATCGTATCCAACTCTCGACAAGCGGATGATGGCTTCCTCTTCTTTTCCATTTTCGGTTACCAATAATATTTGTTGCCTGATATCCGGTATCATCTCTCCTACCCATTGGGCAAAACTTCCATCCAAACCAATATTGATACTTCTGGGTATGAACCCTTTTACAAATTCAGAAGCATCCCTCGTATCTAATACCAATGCGCCGGTTTCGTTCGCAGCAACTTCAAATGCTTCAGGAGAAAGCGCTTTATTTCCCCTTTCCATCACCGTATCTAAACTTTCATATCCCTGAATATTCATCAATACGTTTTTGGGGAAGTAACCCGGAGGCGCTGTAAGGCCGGTAAGGATAGATTTTACAAATTCATCTTCTGTCATCGGCTGTAGTGCATAATTCACTGCTTTTTGATGCCCGAGCGTATCTGTCGTTTCTTTACTCATCATTTTGCCACAAGCACTTCCGGCACCATGGTTAGGATAAACAATAAGTTCATCGCTCATAGGCATGATCTTGGTTCGAAGCGAGTTATAAAGATGACGTGCCAATTTCTCTTCAGTCAAATCGGCAATCACATGTTGCGCAAGGTCTGGCCTTCCTACATCACCAATGAAAAGCGTATCACCGGTAATGATACCATGCTCTTTATCATTTTCATCAATCAGCAGATAAGTGGTGCTTTCCATAGTATGCCCGGGAGTATGGATGACCTTAACCTTGTAATCTCCAACATGAAAAATCTGGTTATCAGTAGCGGAAATGATTTCATAGGCTGGCTTTGCATTTGGCCCGTACACGATTTGCGCACCTGTTTTTTTAGCAAGATCGAGATGACCACTTACAAAATCGGCATGAAAATGGGTGAGGAAAACATACTTTATCTTAGCATTGTTCTTCTCAGCCCTGTCAATATAAGGTTGCACTTCTCTTAATGGATCGAAGATGGCTGCTTCACCATTACTTTCTAAGTAGTATGCTGCATGAGCAATACATCCGGTATAAATTTGTTCTACTTTCATGATAGACATTTTTTATGATGAAAAAATTATTTTGATTCGTTTGTTTTAAAATTCCGCTAATCCTTAATTACAAAAACATTTCTAAATGCCAACTATGACTATTTTTTTATGAAAAGATGAATGATTACTATGCAAATATGCTCCAGTAAGAAGAGAATGGCAGCTACTTTTGTTACAAACCATAATGATTGAAATCATATGTCTGGATCTGTAAAATCATATTTAAGGATAAGACAAAAAGACTGTCGTCAAACAGTCTTTTTTTGATTCGAAGGAGTGATGATTAAAGGGATCTCTTAGCCAGATACCAATCTACCATTTCAAGATCACTTTTCTTTCTTTCTGCCAATGCTCCTACTGTTTTGGGGGCAGGAACAATCACTTTGTCGCCAGGTTTCCAATCGAGGGGCATTGCACATTTGTTTTCATCGGAGATCTGGAGAGCAATTAATGATCTTTTGATCTCTTCCATATTCCTTCCTACGTTCAACGGATAATACATGATGAGGCGAACCTTACCTTCCGGATCAATGATGAAAACTGCCCTTACAGCAGCCGTTTCGCTTTCGCCAGGTTGCAGCATCCCATAAAGTTTGGAAACACTCATGCTGATATCAGCAACAATTGGAAACTCAAACAATACACCTGTTTTCTCTTGCACCGCATTTACCCAGGCTATATGAGAATGGATACTGTCGATACTCAAACCCATCAATTTGGCATGATGTGATTCAAAAAATTCTTTTTCCTTGGCAAACCCCATCATTTCAGTAGTGCAAACGGGAGTAAAATCGGCAGGGTGTGAAAAAAATACCACCCAGCTTCCTTTGTTATAATCGGAAAATTTGAGATTGCCAATTGTGGTTACCGCTTCAAAATCGGGTGACTGGTCGCCAATTCTAGGCATAGAAGTTAATTGCAATGATTCCATAAAATTTAATTTTTTTATTGTGAAATGATTAAGTTGATGATGGGTAGGAATTGAATTAAAAAAAGAGCATTAAAATCTCAAGAGTATTTTGATAAAAGCTATGCTTTAATTCAGGTACCGGTTAATATGATTTTTTAATGCCCACCACCTGTTGGAAAGAAAATTTCTTTGATGATGATGTAAATACCCATTATCAATACAAACCAGCCAAACGCTTTTTTTAATTTGTCGCCTGATATTTTTTTAGATAGAAATATACCGATGAAAATACCTGCAACCGCAAAAGCTGTAAAACCTCCAAGTAGCTTCCAGTCGATCACTTCACTGCCTTGTAAGTCGCCGATAAACCCGATCAACGATTTAGCAGCAATAATAAATAACGAAGTGCCAACTGCCAATTTCATGGGCATCCTGGCAAGTATTACCAGTGCCGGAATAATCAAAAATCCTCCACCCGCACCAACCAATCCTGTAAGTAAGCCTACAACTGCACCCTCCAATAAAATCATGGGATAATTGTATTTCATAGGTGCATTTTCATCAATACCTTCTTTCCTTTTCCCAGACTTTATCATGCTGATTGATGCTAAAATCATAACTACAGCAAACAATAACATCAATGCAATTGGCTTTGTAATCACAAGTGAACCTAAGGAGAAGAGCTCTTTTGGGATTAATGGCACCAGCCACATACGGGTAGCATAAACCGCTGCGATGGAAGGGATGCCGAAAATAAGGACCGTTTTAAAATCAACTTTTTTCTGAAAGGCACTTTGAACACCACCAACCAATGCGGTTGAACCTACAATAAACAGAGAATAGGCTGTTGCAAGTACCGGATTCACCCCCATAATATATACCAAAATAGGTACCGTTAATATTGAACCTCCACTTCCAATTAAACCCAGTGAAATACCTACAATTGCTGCTAAAACATAACCTAATAGTTCCATAACATCTTTGTTTTTGATGAATGCAAAGATGTCATGATGAATTTCGGCGGATGGTAACAAAGGTTACTTTGGAGGTAGTTGCAGATTTAGCCGGGAATTATAAATCAATATTTTTATTTTATTTAATTCAATCTTAAATTGAAGAGTTATTCTTCGAAAATGAACCTTCAGTACTTCTTCAAATTGAGATTCTAAACTTACCAGTTATCTCATCAGTTCTTCAATCACTTTACCCACACAACCATTTGGCATCTGAATTCCAAGCAAGGCTGCAAGGGTTGCAGCGATATCTGTCATGTAGGTTTCCCGGTAAAGGGCTCCCTTCCTTATTCCAGTGCCAAACCAGATTAGCGGAATATGTGCATCGTATGGGTTCCAAACCCCATGTGTAGTGCCAGTTTTGCTTTTGTCGATATAATTGGGAAGGGTAATGATCTGGATATCTCCGCTCCTCTTTGGATAATAACCATTGGCAACCGTTGATTTAATGGCAGAAGGCAGGGTTACTTCATGGAGAGCAGATAAACTGAATGCATTTGTTACGTATGGCTTATCAAGCAATTGCTGCAACAAATGAGCTTTTATGGCGCCCGCTTCATTACCTGCTTTTTGCATCATAGAGGGATCGAGGTACAGCTGCGCATTTTCAAGCTTACGGATCAGCTTTGGATATCCCCAAATTTTTTCTACAGAGGCATTGAGCTCTGACAGCAAATCTTTCCCTCTGAAAGTTCCGGCAGGAATTTTTTTTGATTCCAGAAAAGCCGGTATGTTAGCCACCCCATGATCGGCAGTTATAAAAAATACATAATTCCCTTTTCCGAGTTTCACATCCAAATACGAAAGAAGGGAAGCGATATCCTGATCTAATCTTAGATACATATCTTCCACCTCGATGGAATTTGGCCCAAATTCATGTCCACAATAATCAGTTGAAGATAAACTCACCGTTAAAATATCAGTAATGGCATCTTGTCCCAATTTTTCTGCTTCAATAGCTTCACGTGCAAAATCTAAGCTGAAAGTATTTGCGAAAGGTGTAAATCGGAATGCCAGCATTCGTTTGTCCTTTATTTCGGATAGCCGGTGTGGAAATGAGGTGGATTTTTCGCCTGGTATAGTTCCTTCATAGTTTTGTTCATCGTAAGTACTTTGAGTATAGGAACTAAGCGGCAACAGGGTGTTCCAATCTTTCTTCATATAGTTATCCGGAAGATTTCTACTGTTGAAATCAATTACCCATCCGGGCAATGAATCGGTGTAATAAGAACTGGTGATCCATTTTCCGCCTGCCTCATCATCTAGCCAGTAAGCCGCATTTGCGCTATGCCCGGCCGGAAAAATCGCGCCACGGTCTTTTAAAGATATACCAATCACTTTACTTTGGAAGTTATTGCTCAATTTCAATTCGTCGCCAATAGTTGTAGTGATCATATTTCGCGGGCTCATGTTTCCGGCAGAGGTTAAGCTACCCACTCCATGAACAGTTGAATCATCAGCACAATATATGGATAGGCCAGTTGCCTGATCGAACCAGTTGTTTCCAACAATGCCATTGATGGCAGGAACACTTCCGGTAAAGATTGCAGCATGGCCGGCTGCAGTATAAGTGGGTACATAAGGTATAAATGTATTCTCACAACGGAAACCTTCTGTCATCAATCTGCGGAAACCTCCTTTACCATATAGTGGTTGATATCTATTTAGAAAATCCCAACGCATCTGATCAACAACCAACCCAACCACAAGCTTTGGTGGTTTAATGGTGTTCAAATCCTGTGCAAAAACAGCAACAGAAACCATGAAAACCAACAAAAAGGAAAAATATTTTTTCAGTTGCATACCAACAATTTTTGCAAAGATAGAGGTAAGGGATAGAAAGGTTCAATGTTACCTAAATGTGATGGATTTAAAACGCAAAACCTTAATTTTGCTGCATCAAAATAAGATTCAATGGATGTATTTGAAAAATTGGTAAAAGACGGAGGTCCCATAGGCCAGCACATGGACCGTGCACATGGCTATTTCGCATTTCCTAAACTGGAAGGGGAACTGGGGCCGCATATGCAATTCAGGGGTAAAGACATGATTGTATGGAGCCTGAATAATTACCTCGGTTTGGTAAATCATCCCGAAGTACGTAAAATAGACGGTGAAGCTGCCACAAAGTATGGCATGGGAAACCCCATGGGAGCAAGGATGATGAGCGGAAACACTGCCATGCATGAAGAACTGGAAAAAGTGATCAGTAAATTTGTAAACCGTGAAGATACCATGTTGCTGAATTTTGGATACCAGGGCATCATGAGTTGTATTGATGCATTGGTAAACCGCCGCGATGTGATTGTTTACGATGCGGAAGCACATGCCTGTATCGTGGATGGCGTAAGGTTACATATGGGTCACCGTTATGCTTTCAAACACAACGACCTGGCAGATTGTGAAAAACAATTACAAAGGGCAACTGAAATGGCCGCTAAAAATGGTGGCGGCATCCTGCTGATTTCGGAAGGGGTTTTTGGTATGGATGGCGAACAGGGCATCTTAAAAGAAATCGTAGCACTGAAGCAGCAATATGAATTCCGCATCCTCATCGACGACGCCCATGGCTTCGGTTATATGGGCCCAACCGGGGCGGGAGCTGATGAAGCACAGGGTTGCCAGGATGGTATTGACTTATATTTCAGCACTTTTGTAAAAAGTATGGGAAGTATCGGCGCTTTTATCAGCGGACCGAAAGCAGTGCTAAAATATCTGCGATATAATACCCGTTCTCAAATTTTCGCCAAAAGCCTGCCCTTACTTATTGTTGAAGGCATGCTGAAACGTATGGAGATGGTAATTACTATGCCGGAACTGCGAAAAAAATTATGGGATAACGTGGAAAGGCTTCAAAACGGTTTGAAAGAAAAAGGATTCGATATCGGTAATACCAACTCTCCTGTAACACCAGTTTATATGAAAGGAGATGTACCCGAAGCTACTCAAATGGTGATGGACCTAAGAGAAAACTATCATATCTTCTGCAGTATCGTAGTGTATCCGGTTATTCCAAAAGGTGATATCATTTACCGGTTGATTCCCACAGCAGCTCATAGTTTTGAAGATATCGACCGCACTTTGGAAGCATTCGAAGCCACCAAGGAGAAGCTGGATGCAGGCGCCTACAAGGCTTCACAAATCCCTAATATGGCAGAAACCATTTAACCGATTCAACTAGCGATAAAGGGTAGGCTAAATTATTCAGCTTACCCTTTTTTTGTTTTTATCTTCAAATTAATACTTAGGATATCTGCTTTCAGACCATTGCTCCTGGAATAATGTCCATATCGAAATTCTACTGTTTGCAAGTACCCTATGCCTAGCACTCCATTCAAAGGACTGTGTTTAATACCCATGCCATAAAAGTTGCTTTCAAAACCGGAAAGGTCGTAATTACTGGTATAAAATGCATCACTTGTTTTATGTTGCTGATAGGCTGCAAAATACGCTGCAGATGTTTGGGTATAATAACGGTAAAATGGAATTAAATAAATTGATGGTGAAACATGATAAGAAAATTCCAGTTCTGCCGTATGTGAACTTAGCTCCCAACTGTCGGTATAAAAACGATAGAGTGGACGAAAAACCAAACGGTCTCCAACGAACCAGGAAGCACGCAAGCCCAATGGCCATTTCATCCGCTGGCGGGGCAACTTTTCGTTGCGAAGATCATTGTTATTGAAGTAAACGCGGTGAAAAGGAAGTCCGAGATACCCTTGCTGATAGGCCGGATCAAAAAGGAACAACAGTTTCAGGCGCTGGTTTACCACCTGCGACAAGCCGAATGAAGAGGCAAAAGTATTTCGGGAAGTCCAGGGATAATCATACTGATTGGGAGCACCGGTAATACCACCCGTTTCAAGCGTACGCAATTCGTAAGGAAGAATGATTTTCACCCTATCGAAATAAAATTGCAGCTGTGCATAAAACTCACGGTTACGGTCAGCCGATTTTTTAAATACTCCTCCTCCTATCCCAAAGGAACGATAATCTGATTCATGTGAATAGGAAAGGGTACCCGAAATTGCACGGCCTTTTTCTTCTGATGTCCACTTTCCTGTTACAGAAGGATAAATACGAAGATCCTTGGCCGATGCGGAAGAAATGGAAGAGGCATCAATTTTATCTGAGGAAGCTGATGTGTAATAATCCACACCCAAATTCATATCCAGATCGAATCTTTTTTTATTTGCGGTATAACGGAACATCTTCACTTCAAACCCGTTCGAAAAATCGGTCAGCTTCTCTGTGCCGATCCCGCCGGTGACTGCAGAATTATTCCCATCCTGATGATAATAACTGGAAACAAAACCGGCTTCATAAAGAGTGAGTTTACGTGGGCGGTAAACGGAAGTATCGGCAACTTGCGCCATAACCCCTACCCAATAAAGGAATACACCAGCCAATACCAAACAAATCCGCTTCATGATAAGCTTTGTTTATTTGAATTTCAGGTGCATGCTGATGATATTGGCATTCAAATTGGTACTCCTGTTGTAACGGCCGTATCTGATTTCCACCATGTTCCATTTCTTGATTCCTAAAACGCCACGAGGTGCTCCTAAACGAATTCCGGCACCATAAAAATGACTGGTGAATGCCGACAAATCGTAATTGCTGGTATAAAACTCATCGGTAGGTTTATGTTGTTGATAGGGAGCAAAATAATCAATCGCCGTTTGATTGTAATACCGGTAGAATGGAGTTAATGACACAAAGGGCGAGAATTTGTATGTAGCTTCAATATCTGCGGTATGAGAATTCAATCCCCAATCGTCCTGATAATAACGGTAAAAAGAGCGCAGTACGAGTTGATCGCCCATAAAATAATTAGCCCGTAATCCAATGGGAACTTTAAAGCGGCTAGAAGGGAGTTTTTCTGAACGTACCGTGAAATCATCGTTGATCACCCGGTGAAAAGGGAGGGCTAGAAACCCATCCTGTTTCACCAATTCAGTAATCAGCATCAATTGCAGCCGTTCGTTGATCACTTGTGAAACGGAAGCTGAAAAGCTATAAGAATTCCTGGCTTCTCTTGGGTAGCCTTCTTCTTCACCACCCCCGCCAAATCCACGCAATTCAATAGGAAGGATGATAGAAACCTGATCGAGGTAGGCCTGCGCCCGTAAAGTGAGTTCGCGGTTACGGTCTTTTGATTTTTTTCCGAAAGAAGCTCCAAAACCAATAGACTGATAATCGAACTCGGTAGAGAAAGAAGCATGCAGACCAATATTGGTTCCCTTGACTTCGTTTTCCATATTACAGGAAACCATTGGGTAAAACCTGATATCAGACGAAGATGCTGAAGAATTGGCTTTGGTATCGATACGGTCTGATGAAGCAGAAGTATAATAATCGATACCCGCTTCTAATGCCCAACTGTGTTTTCGGTTTTTTTTATCATAGTGATACATTTTCACCTCCAGGATATTTGCGAAATCGGTGAGTTTTTCTGAGCCTATACCTCCTTCAACAGCACTGTTGTTGCCATCTTGGTGATAATAGCTGCTTACCAGATTCACCTCTTCCACCACTAGCTTTCGGCTCTTATATGCCGAACTATCACTTACTTGCGCAAAAGCACCAATGATACTCAAACAAAGCCCGGTGATTACCAAACAAATTTTCTTCATTTCCTAATAATTAAAAAAACGTTTACGATACAGAAAAACAAAGCAATCAGTTACAACCACAACCACCACCGGTTTTACCACCATTAGCTCCTGAAGAGCCTTCCCGGTAGGTTTGAAAACTGATTTCTGTTTTCTGGATTTTACGGCCCGATAATTCCATTTCGCCATCGTTGATGCGGCTTTTCTGATATTCTTTTACGGAAGTGCAGCCGGAACCCAACAAGCCGAGCAAGAATAGTGGCAATAACATTGATTTACATTTATTCATTTACGTTAGTTTAATATTTTTTGACGTATAGAGCCGGTCATGGTCATCGATGATTATACAGGCAATCTGTGACATCTGGTTGATCAGATCTAAACCTACTTTAATCCCCATCACCATGATTGGCGTAGCCATCGCATCTGCAATTTCCGCATTTGTACTGACAATGGTGACACTTTTTATTCCCGATACAGGAAGGCCGGTTTTAGGGTCAATGGTATGCGAGTATTTCTTTCCTCCGATCATTACAAATTTTTCATAATTACCTGAAGTGGCTACGGCTGCATTGCTGATTTCGAGCACTGAAAAAGGCTGATGGGAGGCGTCCGGGTGTGCAATGCCTATCGTCCATGGTTTGCCATCAGGCTGAAACCCCCAGGTAGTAAGGTCGCCGGCTGCATTTACGATACCATTTTTGATACCCGCATCCTGCATCACTTTTTTGGCGCGCTCTGCTGCATAGCCCTTACCGATACCTCCAAAACCTATCCTCATGCCTTTTTCTTTCAGCATAACTGTTGTATTTTCAGCATCAAGGATAATATTCCGGAAGTTGATTAGCCTAACCACTTTCCTTGCTGTTTCAGGATCGGGCAGTGAGGTCATGGTTTTATCGAAATTCCAAAGTTTTTTATCCAACGACCCATAACTGATATCAAAAGCGCCCTGTGTAAGTATCGAAATGCGCAAAGATCTTTCAATAAGCTTAAACACTTCATGGTCAACGGCAACGGCATGTTCTCCGGCAGCATTGTTCACCTGGTTGGTTTGGCTTTTTTCATCGTAAGTAGTTAGTAACCTTTCGATGCGGCTTACTTCAGCAACGGCTAAATCTATAACATGTTCGGCAAAAATATTTTCATCAGGAGGTAAAACGACCGTAAATTCAAAACGGTTGCCCATCAGGCGGAGCACCCTTTTATATAATTGCATCAGGATAGCAGCTCAATTTGATGAACCGGTGAAAACAGCTATTTCTTTTATAAAAGTTTCAGGATTGGTATCGGGGCAACCCTCCCAGCTTTTCAATACTTTTCCTTCTGCATCTAGTAATAGGGTTAAAGGGAACTTGCCTTCTTTATTATATTGCTCGGCCAGTTTCTCATTATGTTTCAACTGATTTTCGGCCAGCTTGTTCTTTTTGTTGCGGGGGAAATCTGCATTCAACAATACCAGATGTTCTGCAGCAAATGCTTTAAATGAAGCGGATTCAAAAAAATCTTTTTCCATTCGTATACAAGGTCCGCACCAATCAGAACCCGAAAAATTCAATAATATGGGTTGGTGTTTCTGAGAGGCTATTTTTTGGGCTTCATCCATATTGGTGAGCCACCCCTGATGGGCAATCATGGTTAAGCCTAATATCAAGAAGCAAATTGATTTCATCGAGGTTTGTTTAATTCTTAAAATTAATGAATAACCATCTACGGTATTCCTATATGCCACACTTTAACAATGAGCCTGTTTTACCAATTTCCCCTAAAGGTTTTATTGAACTCAACAAATGTTTGTGTAAGATAATTCCCTTCTGCAAAAAAATGCAAAGGAGCTTCCATTTCTTTAGCTTTCATATATCCCGGCAAAGCAGCAGGTTTTGCATTGATATCCGGAAGAAATACGGTAGTAGGGAATTCCATCCTGCCATTGAGCATATAAATGGCAAGGCTATTCATACGCATATTTTCATCGTAAGTGTAAGTTTTTCCGTTGAACCGGAGCGCTTCTTTCGATTCCGCATCAAACTTTACTGCATAATAATGTTCATTAAGATAAGGCACCAGTTTTTTATGGTGATAGGTGATCCGGTCCATCTCCTTGCACCATCCACACCAATCGGTATAAACATCGAACAAAATCGGTTTCGGATTATTGGGATAAACGGATGACAACTCGTCGAGACTTATCCAGTTTACTCCTGGTTTATCAACCTTTGCAAATATCATAGATAAAGCCAATGCAACCGGCAACAGAAAAAAACAGATAACTTTTTTCATCTTAAATTGTTTAGTAGATTCACCACATCAAACATACCGCTCATGCAAAAAATCGTTATAGCCATCACAGGAGCCAGTGGTTCGGTTTATGCAAAAGTAATGCTCGATAAGTTAACAGCACTACAATCGCAGTGGAGTTCTCTTTGCGTGGTTATGACTGAAAATGCCAAAACGGTGTGGCAAACCGAACTCGGTAACCTCGATTTCGAAAAATATCCGGTTCATTTTTATCAAAAAAACGACTTCAATGCTCCCTTTGCTTCAGGTTCCGGCAAATTTGATGCCATGGTGATCATCCCCTGCAGTATGGGTACCATGGGGCGGATTGCGGCTGGTATTTCGAATGACCTCATCAGCAGGGCGGCAGATGTAATACTGAAAGAAAAAAAGAAACTGATTCTTGTTGCCAGAGAAACGCCTTACAACCTTGTTCATATCCGTAACATGGAAACCATAACCCTGGCTGGCGGAATCATTTGTCCGGCTACACCATCGTTCTATAGCCGCCCACAAACCATTCAAGAGGTAGCTGCAACTGTTGTAGACAGGGTGATCGACCTTATAGGCCTCAATCAGGATACCTACCGCTGGGGCATAAACGAATAAAGGCAATTTCTGAAAAAAGAAACTTAACGCAAATCAACTACTTCCACACCGGGATATTTTGAAACATCAAACAGGAATGTAGCATCAGCAATAGCAACATCTGTTTTTAAACCACTCACACTATAAGTATAGCGGTTGCCGGTTTTTTCAAAAATTTTAGTGGTATTAATTACTGATTTATCGATATACACCAACACCTTATGAAAAGGCTTCGATTTATCGATAGGCGTGAGCTCAATCTCCTGCATTTTCTTCCCACCTATATCAACCATTCCATTTAGTTTGTAAAGAAAATCTTTATCGTAAAAATTGGTAAAAAGTTTTTGAGGAGTTATCGCATTAGCTGATGGGTCGATCTTGCTTATCGTTACTTCGTTGGATGATTTTTCGTAAGTCCAGATATTGCTACCATCAGAGAAAATCTCCTGACCTGATACGTTTATCTTATATCGTGTTCCTTTCATAAACACCGAACCATTCTTGGTTCCCAATACTTTTCCAGCAGCATTTTCTATCTTAAGGGTAAACTTGGCTTGTACTGTTTTGTAACCTTTAAACTTTGTACTTACGGCATCCAGAATTTTTTTTGCTTCGGGGTCGCTGGATCCCATTCCTTTTGAAGGCTGTGCCATTGAAGGCGAGGCAAACCATAAAAACAAACTGAAAATACTGAGTATCTTATTCATGCTGATGATGTTAGCTTTAATAAAAGATGGGCAAAGATAGGCAATAGACTATTTCTGTAAAGTAGGGTTTTATTTTACCTTGGTAAGAAACTGTTAATTACACTAATTAGATTCAAACATCAATTACCAGATTTAGTTTACAAGGAACTATAAAGATGCCGGATAAAAAACTTAGTATAATACATTAAATTTGCTTTTATGTCTAAAGCAGCGGGAGAAACACCTCTGATGCAACAACATAATGCCATCAAGGCAAGGTATCCTGATGCCATTTTGTTATTCAGAGTGGGCGATTTTTATGAAACTTTCGGGCAGGATGCCATTAAAGCTGCTGCCGTTCTTGGCATCACCCTTACCAAAAGAAATAACGGTAACGCTGCATCTTCCGAATTGGCCGGCTTTCCCCATCATTCCCTGGATACTTATCTGCATAAACTGGTGAAGGCTGGTTTTAGGGTGGCTATCTGCGATCAGTTAGAAGACCCAAAAACAGCAAAAGGCATAGTAAAAAGAGGAGTCACAGAATTGGTAACCCCGGGAGTTGCCATTAACGACAAATTGTTGGATCATCACTCCAACAATTTCCTGGCGGCATTGCACATAGAAGAAAACCTATTAGGGATTGCTTTTCTGGATATTTCTACCGGTGAATTTTATGTAGCTGAGGGAGACAAAGAATATGCCGACAAACTCCTGCAAAGCATGAACCCTGCAGAAGTGATTTTTCAACGGAACCGTCAGAAATATTTCAAGGAAAATTTTGGTCCGCATTTTTTCACTTACACCCTCGATGAATGGATTTTTCAGGAAGCTTTTGCAACAGAAACCCTTCTTAAACATTTTGGCACCCATAGTTTGAAAGGATTCGGCGTGGAAGGGTTAAAAGCAGGTGTAATTGCAGCGGCGGCTATCCTTCATTACCTTAAAGATACCGAGCATCCCAACCTGCAACATATCAACACCCTTCAAAGGATCAATCGCGATGAACATTTGTGGATGGACCGTTTCACCATCCGTAATTTAGAACTGATCAATCAGCAGGAACAAGCCCTCACCCTTTTCAAAACCATCAACCAAACCGTATCATCCATGGGGGCAAGGTTGTTAAAACGATGGATGCTCATGCCTTTAAACGATTTGCTCCGCATCAATGAAAGGTTACAGGCTGTTGAATTTTTGGTAAAAGACAGTACCCTCAGAAACAGCCTCACTCAACCCGTTCGCATGGCCGGCGATGTAGAAAGACTGGCAGCAAAAGTTCCGCTGAGAAAAATAAATCCACGGGAGGTTTTACAAATCGCCAAAGGGCTGCAACAAACACAAATTATCAAGGATATTTGCCTCTCTACCGAAAATGAATACCTCAAGAGATTAGGAGATTCGCTCAATCCCTGTTTTTATATCCTGGAAAAAATCATACGTGAAATCAATGATAATGCGCCGGCAGTAGCCAGTAAAGGCGGGCTTATCAATAAAGGGGTGTCTGTTGAACTGGATGAACTGCGCAATATTTCCAGCGGCGGAAAAAACTATCTGCTCGAATTGCAACAAAAAGAAGCTGCCATTACAGGAATCTCATCGCTGAAAATAAGTTTTAATAATGTTTTCGGTTATTATCTGGAGGTAACCAATAACCATAAAACCAAAGTGCCCGATACCTGGATCCGCAAACAAACCCTTGCCAATGCGGAAAGGTATATCACGCCCGAACTGAAAGTATATGAGGAAAAAATTTTAGGAGCTGAAGATAAGATCCTTCAAATAGAACAGCAGCTTTTTCAGGAAATGATGAATGAACTGCAGGATTTCATCACCCCAATGCAAGTGAATGGCCAGGTGATGGCAATCATCGACTGCCTTACCTGTTTCGCACAGAATGCCCTTCAGTTTGGTTATCGCAAACCCGAAATGCATGAAGGTTGTGAACTGTTACTTACAGAAAGCAGGCATCCTGTTATTGAACGGCATCTTCCTACCGGAGAAACTTATATCAGCAATACCATTCAACTCGATGATCAATTACAGCAACTCATCATCCTTACTGGCCCGAATATGAGCGGAAAAAGTGCCATTCTCAGGCAAACCGCATTGATTACCCTGATGGCACATATGGGAAGTTTTGTTCCGGCATCAGCGGCCAGGATTCCACTTACCGATAAGATATTCACCAGGGTTGGCGCTTCGGATAACCTTAGTGGTGGTGAAAGCACATTCATGGTAGAGATGAATGAAACCGCCAGCATCATCAATAACCTTAGCAGCCGTAGTTTGGTATTGCTGGATGAAATCGGAAGGGGAACTTCAACCTATGATGGTATCTCCATTGCCTGGAGTATCGCTGAATACCTGCATGATTCGCCTTTTAAACCCAAAACCTTATTTGCCACGCATTACCACGAACTAAACGAACTGGAAAACAGGTTTCCCCGGATTAAGAATTACCATATTACCAATAAAGAGGTAGGCAACAAAGTGATTTTCCTGCGCAAACTGGCCCCTGGTGGCAGCACCCATAGTTTTGGTATTCACGTTGCCCGAATGGCCGGTATGCCTCCGGTTTTGATAAAAAGAGCAAATGAAATGTTACAGCAACTCGAAGAAAGACGCAACAATGGCAAAACAAATACTTCCGAAAGCCTCAAGGCTATAAAAGATAATCAATTTTCAAAAGTTCAACTCAATATTTTTGATGCCCACAGCGTTACCTTCGAAGAAATCAGGTCGTTACTGGAACCGGTAGACATCAACCGGCTTACCCCGGTAGAAGCCTTACTTAAATTGCAGGAAATCAAGCAGAAAATCAGGTAAGCTCTTGTTAAAACTGCACAATCATATGCAGCAAAACTCCAGAAAACACGATCTTACTATTAATTTGCAACAAGAATGATGAAAATTTTCTCTACCATCATATTCGTACTTTCCCTTAATATTTGTGTTGCGCAGGAATGTACAACACTTGGGCAAACACCAACAAGCGCTTTTCCTCTTTGTGGCACAGCGGTTTTTACACAAAATACTGTACCCATCTGTAGTTCAGTAAGCCTGTTTGTTCCGGGGTGTTCAGGATCAGGTGGTGCCAATTATGAAAACAAAAATCCCTTTTGGTACCAATTCACATGCTATCAAAGTGGCAGTCTGGGTTTTGTAATTACTCCCAATAACCTGAACGATGATTACGATTGGCAACTTTATGATATCACCGGCAAAAATCCTGAAGATGTGTACACCGACCCTTCTTTGGTTGTTACCGGAAATTGGTCGGGCAGTTATGGCACCACCGGTGCTGCTGCAGGTGGAGTAAATTATATACAATGTGCTTCTAATCCTGATGCAAATGAGCCCCGTTTTTCAAGCATGCCGAACCTGATTCAGGGCCATGAGTATCTTTTACTGGTAAGCCATTACACCGATACACAAAGCGGTTATTCAATTTCATTTGGAGGAGGTACAGCCAGCATCATTGATCCTCTCCCTCCTGCCCCTGAACTGGCAGATGCCATTTGCGACGGCACTTCCATAACGCTCACGCTCAACAAGAAAATGAAATGCAATAGTCTTACCGCAACGGGTTCCGAATTTTTCATTGAACCGGCAGTGGCAACTGTAGTTTCGGCTACCGGTAATGGATGCACGATAGGTTTTGGGTTGCGTTCTGTCACCCTTCAACTCAGCAATGCTTTGCCCCCGGGAACGTATACCGTTAAAGTAAGGAACGGTACAGATGGGAATACACTTCTAGACAATTGCGATCGTAGCCTCCTTGAAGGTGCTTCCATTACATTGACCATAGTTCCCCTAGCACCTACGCCTTTAGACAGTTTAACTAAACCCTTGTGCGCCCCTCAGAAGCTCGAACTTGTTTTTCGTAAACCAATCCGTTGCAGCAGTATTGCACCCAATGGCAGCGATTTTTCCATTTCAGGCAGTTATCCGGTAACTATCACAGGGGCTACAGGTGAGTGCAACAATGGCGTGACTTCTAAAATCATCATCAGTTTATCTGCCCCCCTCCAAACAGCCGGAACCTTCGTGCTCAGCCTTGGCATCGGTACAGATGGCGGATCCATAACTGATGAGTGCGGACAGGTTACGCCTACGGGACAATCCATACCTTTCAGTGTAAAGGATACCGTTAATGCTGATTTTACAACCCGTATTGCTTTGGGATGTGTGACAGATACGGTAAAATACTTTCATAATGGCGCCAATGGGGTTAATAGTTGGGCCTGGACATTCGATAATACCATCAACAGCAATCTGCAATACCCCACTCAATATTACACGGTGTTTGGAGATAAAGAAGCACAGCTTATCGTGTCGAACGGTACTTGTACTGATACCAGCAAGAAAGCTATTTTCCTGCGGAATACTTTACGTGCTGCTTTTGAGGCTAATGAGTTTGTTTGTCCGAATGATAAAGCCATTTTCAAAAACCAAAGCATCGGCAATATGGTAAGTTGGCAATGGGATTTTGGCAATGGCAACAGCAGTTCCCTGTACAATCCTCCTCCACAAACCTACATGCCTTCTCCTTCAAATATAAATTATGATGTACCGGTAAGGCTGATTATAAAAGATGATATCGGTTGCTATGATACCGCCAGCCGTAAAGTGTTCATCATCTGGAACTGCACCATTGCTATACCATCTGCGTTTACACCTAATAGTGATGGCATCAATGATTTTCTTTATCCGCTCAACGCATATAAGGCAAAGGACTTGCAATTCAGTGTTTACAATCGTTTGGGGCAGCGGGTATTCTTATCCGAAAACTGGCTGAACCGCTGGAATGGAAAATTCAAAGGACAGGATGCTGATACCGGAACCTATGTGTATATCCTGCAGTACACCCATTCAGATACCGGTAAGCGTATTTTTCAGAAAGGTAGCGTATTACTGATACGATAATCCTCTATTAATTGTTTTCAACTATTTTTTTATAGAGATGACAAAGTTGATCCTTGCATCATCATCCCTGATGAATTCCGTAAGTTTGCGCAAATATGCATCTGTATGGAGCAACAACCGGTATATTACGGAACCTATCTTCAACTGGACAAGATCATCGAAGCCCAGCTTCCCGAAAGTTTTAAAGAAGGCAGGCAACCTGCCCATGATGAAATGCTGTTCATCATCATACATCAGGCTTATGAATTATGGTTCAAGCAAATTTTATTTGAAACAGATAGCGTAATTGATATTATGGGGCAGCCCGCGGTAAATGATAATACCGGAGATCTGCAAACAATTGTTCATCGCCTGCAAAGGGTTACCACCATTTTTAAAGTACTAGTGCAGCAAGTGGATATACTCGAAACGATGACTCCAATGGATTTCCTCGACTTCCGCGATATGCTCAGGCCGGCTTCTGGTTTTCAAAGCTGGCAATTCAAGATATTGGAAGCCCGTTTAGGATTAAAATTTGAACATCGCCATGGACAGCATTACTATATTTCCCAACTCAGGCAGGCAGAAATAAACCTCATTAAAGATGCGGAATCGATGCCTACATTGATAGGTATGCTTAATAAATGGCTCGAACGCATGCCATTTCTGGATGAATCCGCTTATTGGGATGCACCCGAACAGGAAAAAGAAGCACATCCTTTTTGGTCGGCATATTTGGAGACTTATGCTGCCAGTCTTGCAGAAGCCGAGATGGACAACCTCCGGCATTTCAATAAATTATTTTTGGAAGATGAGGTAAACAAGCAAAGGGCGCTTTCGCCAAAAGCCTGCCGTGCCGCACTTTTCATCATGCTTTACAGGGGTTATCCGGCTTTGGAATTACCGTTTCAATTATTGGATACCCTTATCGAAATCGACAACCAGATGGCCAGTTGGCGCCACCGCCACATCAATATGGTAAAACGGATGATCGGGTCGAGGATCGGAACAGGAGGAAGTACCGGTGCCGGCTACTTGCAGGGCGCAATGGAAAAGCATTATATTTTCAGGGAAATTTCGCAACTCAACAGTTTCCTGATCGACAGGAGAAAACTGCCGTCATTACCGGAGAAGCTAACTGCAAAAATGGGTTACCAGTTTTGATCATCAATGATTGATCAAAGCAATTCTTTAAGTTTTTCTATCAGCCTATCAATCTCTTCCTTGGTATTGTGCCTTGAGAAACTGAAACGAACGGCAATCTGGTTGGGATTGTAATTTACGGCCCGGATTACATGACTACCCTCTTCCGCACCTGAAGCACAGGCGCTACCGCCACTTGCGCAGATATGGTTGATATCGAGGTTGAAGAGCAGCATTTCTGATTTCTCCGTTTTAGGAAAACTCACATTCAAAACAGTATATAAACTGGAGCCCATTACATCACCATTGAACACTACCCCACTAATATGCGTTTTCAACTGGTTGTAGAGATAGTTTTTCAACCCCCCGATATATTCACGATCAGCATCAAAATTGGTGGTAGCCATCTCCAACGCTTTTGCAAATCCGGTGATGCCATAAATATTTTCGGTACCGGCACGCATGTTCCGCTCTTGCCCACCTCCAAACAGGAATGGTTTAATGCGGATATTTTCATTGATATACAAAAGACCAACTCCTTTCGGGCCATGAAACTTATGTGCTGCGCCGGTTAAGAAATGTACCGGGGTGTTCCTTAGATTAAATGGAAAATGACCTATTGTTTGCACAGTATCGCTATGGAAAACTGCATTGTATTTCAAACAGATTTTTCCTGCCGCATGGATATCCAGCATATTCCCGATTTCATTGTTGGCATGCATGAGGGAAACCAAAGATTTCTCTTTCGTTGCTGCCAGCAATTTTTCGAGATGCTCAAGGTCTACGTGACCGTTGGGAAGAAGTTTCACATAACTTACCTGAACCAGATCAAGGTTATCGAGATGCTCAACAGTATGCGTAACAGCATGGTGTTCGATAGCAGAACTGATGATATGACGGCAACCCAGATCACGAACTGAAGTTTGAATGGCGGTATTGTTACTTTCTGTTCCGCCACTGGTGAAAAAAATTTCTGCCGGATGCGCATTAAGCAAACGGGCGACAGATTTTCGTGCATTTTCAACAGCCATTCTCGTTTCTCTTCCATAAGAATAGATAGAGGAAGGATTACCAAATTTCTCGGTAAGATAAGGCATCATGGTTTCTAGAACCAATGGATCTAATGCTGTAGTAGCTGCATTGTCAAAATAAATACGGTTCATCAATTATGGGTATTTTCTTGACAGATCAGATAGCTTCCTGTATATCTTTTATCAAACGCATCGCTATGTTATCTGCTGTGGTTTCAAAGTTGCTTTCGGCGTAAATCCTGATGATGGGCTCGGTATTGCTCGTACGCAAATGCACCCAGTCGTTATCGAATTCGATCTTTAGGCCATCCTCTGTATTCACGGGCTGTGCGCTGTATTTCATTTTTATTTTTTCAAAAATCGCTTTCACATCGATGTCCTTTTCTAATGTGATTTTGTTCTTGCTGATAAAATAATCAGGATACGTATTGCGCAATTGCTTGGCACTTTTCTTGCTTTTTGCCAGATGAGTAAGAAACAAAGCGATACCGATCAGCGCATCTCTTCCATAATGAAGGTCGGGCAAAATAATTCCGCCATTACCTTCACCACCAATTAATGCTTGCTTTTCTTTCATCCGGTTCACCACATTCACTTCACCTACTGCACTCGAAAAATATTCGCCGCCATGCTTAAGGGTAATATCGCGCAATGCACGGGTACTCGACATGTTACTAACGGTATTGCCTACCTGTTTGCCAAGTATATAATCAGCAACAGCCACCAGAGTATATTCCTCTCCAAACATGGTACCGTCTTCACAAACAAAACAAAGCCGGTCTACATCAGGGTCAACTGCGATACCCAATGATGCTTTTTTGACCACCACTTCGCGGCTGAGTGCGGTGAGGTGTTCAGGTAATGGCTCGGGATTATGGGCAAAATAGCCGTTGATTTCAGCATTGATCACCTGCACATTTTCTACACCAAGTGCCTCAAGCAATGCAGGTACAGCTATTGCACCCGTGCTGTTCACCGCATCCACAACAATAGAAAAATTTGCTGCTGCGATGGCTTTTTTATCTACCATCTTATTTTTAAGGATGGCAGCGATATGATTGGACAGCATATTGTCGTTAGTCTGGATTTTTCCCAGTTTTTCTACCCCCACAAATTTGAATGCTTCATTTTCTGCAATGTCGAGAATAGATTTGCCTTCCTCATTGCTTATGAATTCTCCTTTATCATTGAGCAGTTTAAGGGCATTCCATTCTTTAGGATTATGGCTTGCCGTTAGGATGATACCACCATCGGCTTTCAACAGCAGTACTGCCATCTCAACAGTTGGTGTTGTGCTTAAATCGAGGTCGATCACATCTATACCTAAAGAAACAAGGGTGGCATTCACCAGATTTTTAAGCATCAATCCGCTGATCCGGCCATCTCTGCCAACAATAACTTTTATTGTTTTGGCTGAGGCTTTACTATCTGCCTGTTTTTGTAACCAGGTACCGTAAGCTGCCGTAAATTTCACCGCATCCAGCGGGGTAAGATTCTCTCCGGTTTTTCCTCCTATCGTTCCCCTGATTCCTGAAATGCTTGTGATCAATGCCATGTAAACCAATTTTGATTATCAAAGATAACAAAGAGTTGGCAGTTGTGATACTGCCCGAGTTTCCATATGAAACCAAAAAAATTTGAGGAGAATTGTTCGGCTCAAATCAGCTCACATGAACTAACTTTGCCCCATGCAACAATCCTGGTTCAAAGAATGGTTTAACACGCCGTATTACCATCAGCTTTATTTTACCAGAGACCATGAGGAAGCAGCTGCATTCATTGATAAGCTGATTAGCCGTTTACGCCCATCCGCTGTTGCCCTGATGCTTGATGTTGCTTGTGGTAAAGGCCGGCATGCCCTTCAACTAGCAGAGAAAGGGTTTGATGTAACCGGTATCGATTTAAGTGAAGATAGTATCTTGGAGGCCAGAGCCTTTGAAACTGAAAATCTGCATTTTTTCCAGCACGATATGCGCCTGCCTTTTTACATCAATTATTTCGATTATGCATTTAATTTTTTCACCAGTTTCGGCTATTTCAGTACACAACGGGAGCACGACAATGCCATACGCACTATTGCCCAGAGTTTAAAAAAGGGAGGAACCTTTGTAATCGATTATCTCAATGTGCACTATGCAGAATCGCATATGACCCACCAGATGGAGCAGGAAATTTCAGGAGTAAATTATTACATCACCAAGTGGTATGATGAGCATCATTTCTTTAAAAAGATTTTGATAGAAGATGAGAACTTAACTGAACCACTGGCTTTTACCGAAAAAGTAGCCAAATTCACCTTGGGTGATTTTACCGACATGTTATCCTATCACGGATTACAGGTCAACGAAGTTTATGGAGATTACAACTTTGGAAATTACGACCTCTATAAATCTCCACGGTTGCTGTTGATTGCCACTAAAATCCGACAATAAAGGATTTTTTGTATAATAAATGAATAGCACTCCATTCGTATTTTTAGAATGAAGAAATGATTTTGCCCATAATGGCTTTAAGAAAATGGCTTTGTTATTGCCTCAGCATTCCATATTTTACAATACAATACAAAGCTTTGAAACCATCACGCCAGCCAATTTTTTTGCCTTCATCGTAAGTACGGCCATAATAAGAAATACCCACTTCATAGATACGGATACCTTTTATTCTGGCTACTTTCTGCGTTACTTCAGGCTCAAAACCAAAACGTTTTTCTTTTAAGTTGATACCCTTGATGATATCGGAACGAAATAGTTTATAACAGGTTTCCATATCGGTAAGGTTCAGATTGGAAAACATGTTGGAAAAAAAAGTGAGCATCTTATTGCCGATGGTATGCCAGAAGAAAAGTATACGGTGCGGATTGCCTCCTATGAAACGGCTTCCGTAAACCACATCTGCACTACCACTCAACACCGGTTGAAGCAGTACATTGAATTCTTCCGGATTGTATTCCAGATCAGCATCCTGAATCACGATATAGTCTCCTGTGGCCTCCCTGATGCCGGTATGCAATGCTGCCCCTTTGCCCTGGTTGAACTCATGCTTGCAATAATGGATAGTAGCCTGCGTATTAGCAGCCATAAAATCATGAATGGCTTTTTCTGTTCCATCTGTTGAACAATCGTTTACGATAACTATTTCCTTGCTAACGTCGCCGGCAAGCACCACATCAAGCACTTTTTTTAAGGTTACCTGAATGGTTGCAGCTTCATTATAAGCCGGCATGACAATAGAAAGTTTTAACATGGATGATACTCGTTAATCAAGATTGTTCAAAAAAGAACGTACGTCTAATTGGCCAGTTCCTTTTAAAATTGCTGAAATTTGCTGCAAAATAACTAAGTTCAATTTAAATGACTGAAAATTAAGTAGCCAAAACCTGCCTTTCATCTTTATCAATATGAAAAATTTGATTGCCTTCGATAAATGGCTGATGTTAAAAATCAACCGGGATGCTGCAAATACATGCTTCGATCAGCTCATGCCTTTTTTACGGCAACCCCTGTTATGGATTCCCTTTTATTTTTTCCTGGTTGTTTTCGTATTGGTGAATTTTCCTAAAAAAGCAGCAGGATGGATAGTTTGTCTTGCAACAACGGCAACACTAACCGACCTTCTCAGCAGTAAACTCATCAAACCTGCTATAGGGAGAATGCGTCCTTGCAATGATCCTGAACTATTCAACCAGGTTCGTTTATTAGTGGGTTATTGTGGGCAGAACGGGAGTTTCACTTCTTCGCATGCGGCCAATCATTTCGGCGTAGCCATGTTTTTATTTATCACTTTAAAGGATTTTTGCGGACCGTACCGGTATTTGTTTTTCTTATGGGCAGCAATTATTTGCTATGCTCAAATTTATGTAGGCGTTCACTTTCCCGGAGATATCGCAGGTGGAGCAGTTTTAGGGTTAAGCATCGGCTGGATGGCTGCAAGCCTTTATCTTCGTTATGCAGGAAGTATATCACCTATATCTACCACATAACCCATGCCGAAACAAATCACACTGATTTTTGCACTTATTGCAATAGTTTGTGCTATCGGCTGGGGCATCGATCTGATGGATATCGATGCAGCGCAATACGCTTCCATGAGCAGGGAAATGATGCAAACAGGCCATTACCTGCAGGTGTACGACCTTACTCAGGATTATCTCGACAAACCTCCATTTCTTTTTTGGGTGAGTGCTTTAAGCATGAAAATTTTCGGAATCAACGGATTTGCTTACCGCCTGCCTTCTTTTTTGTTTGCGGTGCTGGCGGTTTATTCCACTTATCGGCTTGGCCGCATTTTTTATCTGAAGGAAATTGCTATATGGTCAGCACTGATACTTGCAGGTTGCCAGGCATTTTTTTTGATGAACCACGATGTGCGCACCGATACCATCCTGATGGGCTGGGTGATATTCAGCTTATGGCAGCTGGCAGCATGGTTTAAAACCGGGCGTATGATGCATTGCTGGATCGGCTTTGCAGCGATAGCCGGAGGGATGATGACCAAAGGTCCCATTGCACTTCTGGTTCCGATATTTGCATTCGGAACCCATTTTTTATTACAACGCCAATGGAAAAACATACTGAAATGGCAATACCTGGCCGGACTGATTTTGATTGCAGTTTTGCTGATGCCGATGAGTATCGGATTATACAGGCAATTTGACCAGCATCCCGAAAAATTAGTTAACGGTGCAAAGAATGTATCGGGTTTGCGATTTTTTTACTGGACGCAAAGTTTTGGCAGGATCACCGGTGAATCTACCTGGAACAATAACAGCAATATTTTTTTTCTGCTTCAAAACATGTTATGGGCATTCCTGCCATGGATAATATTTTTCCTTATGGCTTTTTTTTCAGGAATTAAAGAAATTTTACAACAAAAATTCCGGATACGTGAACAACAGGAAGCCATAACCACAGGCGGATTTCTGCTTACCTACCTCTCGCTTGGAATGAGCAAATATCAATTGCCACATTACATTTTTGTAGTGTTTCCTTTAGCAGCCATCATAACAGCACGATATCTGCACCGATTACTTATTGAAAAAAAACAACCCCGTTTATTATCCTTATTAAAAAACCTGCACTACGGTATTTTCATATTGCTTTGGCTGATTTTGTTATATATGATGGGTTTCACTTTTGAAACGATTCCTGTTTATGCTCCAATTCTGGCATTGGCTGTTTTCGCCGGATTAATCTTTATGATTTATAAAAATCAACGCAGGAATCAAAGTTTCTTTTTCATCTGCCTTTATGGTATGATCGGTATCAACTTTTTTCTGAATGCTTTTTTTTATCCATCCTTATTGCAGTATCAGGCAGGGAGTACAGCCGGAAATTGGTTGAATACGCAGCAATTGCCAGCTGAAAATACATTCCTCTATCAATATACCATCTGGCGAAGCCTTTCCTTTAATGCAAAAGGAAATGTACTGCATCAGGATAGTTTGCAACTGATCAAACCTGGCAGTATGGTAATCACTTCTACAGCTAAAATGAAGGAAATCAGCCAATCCGGCCGCAGTTTCGAGTTGTTACATCAGGGAGTAGATTACCCCGTTTCAAGATTAAAACTGAAATTCCTGAACCCCGGAACCCGAGCAAATGAGCTTACCGGTTATGTGATCCTTAAAATGAAATAACACTGGAAAGCCGCTCAAACCTTTTATAAATGATATATTTGCAAAAGATTGGAATGTGGCCAGATTGGTTTCACTTATAAACACATCATGGATATTGTAATTTTACTGTTGCTCATATTTGTAAATGGCCTGTTTACGATGAGCGAAATTGCATTGGTAAGCGCCCGGAAAGGCAGGCTGGAATCGCAGGCCAATAAAGGTGATGAAAAAGCACAGGCAGCTCTAAAACTGATTGATAATCCTGAAAAATTCCTGAGCACAGCTCAAATAGGTATCACGCTCATCTCTATCTTAACAGGGGTATATTCCGGAGAAAAATTTGGTTCAGACCTCAAGCCATTTATCGAAAGTTTTGTTATCCTGAAACCATATGCAAGCAGTATTGCCACTACTATCGTTGTAGTGATAGTGACCTTCTTATCAATTATTTTCGGCGAGCTCATTCCTAAAAAATTCGGTTTGCTTCGGGCTGAAAAAATTTCAAGGGCTGTTGCCGGCCCCATGAATATCTTATCAGCTATCGCCTATCCATTTGTTTGGTTATTGTCGGGCATCACGAATGTCATTTTTAAGTTATTGAATATTAAAAAACCTACCGATAGTGCCGTTACTGAAGAAGAAATAAAAGCCATGATCTCTGAAGGCAGCGAACATGGTTCAATTGAAGAAGGAGAAAAAGAAATCATAGAAAGGGTGTTTCATTTAGGCGACAGGAATATCACCTCGCTGATGACGCACAGAACAGATATTGTATGGCTCGACATCATGGATACGGTTGATCAGGTGAAAGCAAAGCTGGTAGATATCGTATTCAGTACCTATCCGGTATGTCAAAATTCTGTAGATGATATCAAAGGATTGGTTTATGTTAAAGATTTGCTGAAAGCCCACCCTGCAACTGTTTTGAAAGATCTGATCAAGCCCGCATTGTTTGTACCGGAAAATAATAAATCGTATCAGTTGCTCGAAAAAATAAAAGCCTCCAAAATACATACCTGTTTTATTGTAAATGAATATGGCACACTCGAAGGCATGATCACTTTAAATGATATCATGGAAGCCATTGTTGGCGATGTACCACAAACCGGACAAGAGGAATATGAAATTGTAGAAAGAGAAGACGGATCTTTTCTGGTAGATGCACAGATTCAGTTTTACGACTTCCTGAGCTATTTTGAAAAAGCCGATTGGATGAATGAAGGCGAACATGAATTTGATACGCTGGCAGGTTTTGTATTGCATGAACTGGAACATATACCTAATGCAGGGGAAACTTTTGATTGGAAAGATTTTCATTTCGAAATCATTGATATGGATGGACAGCGGATTGATAAAATACTCATAAGTATTTCGGAAGAACTGAAAGAGTTGTTGAATGAAGATTAGAAACTAAGCGTTAAATTATCTTCAGGATTAATCAGCCGATGGCTTTGACGGTTTCCATTAACAGTGATATGCACCAGACTCAGCTGCGCAGGATACAATTCGTATAATAAGCTGTTCTTCATGTCGAGCCGATGAAAGGCAGGTGTGCCGATTTGAAAATACACAGCAATAGCATCTTCTGCTTGTTCATATCCAAGAAAACTGAAACTGCCTTTTTTCCCATCCAGGTTGATTTGCAATCGGCTCTCCAGATAGTGAAACACCAGTTTCTCCATTTCTTTTTTTTCGGCAGGATGGAGCAAATCAATTTTAAGCTTGCTCGTTTTGCGAAGCGCCACTTCAAAATCATTGGTAAAGAGTCGGCAAGTGCCTTCCAGCAGATTCTCAGAAGCATTATATTCAAGCTCCGTAACCGTTACATAAACAGGGTGATTAGCGGGAGCTACCCAAAACATAGAGCACATGAGAAGCCACTGATATAAAATTTGCGCCATTGAATGAAAATTAGTTTTTACCCTTACCGGTAAATGTTATTTTACACAAAAATAAGCCAAACCGAAAGCTTCCTGCATGAATGATTTTAACTTTTACTTTAAAATGGGTTGGTCGCATATCATCAGTAAAGATGCTCTCGATCATTTGCTATTCATCGCAGCATTGAGCGCCCCATTTACCATCAGGCAGTGGAGACCGCTTTTATTGCTGGTGACTTCTTTTACCATTGGTCATTCCATCACTTTGGTACTAAGCAGTACGGATGTGATCAGGTTTGATATATCATGGACAGAATTTTTTATTCCGGTAACCATCGTAATTGCTGGATTGATTGCATACAAAGCAAGTCCAAAACAAGACAATTATACTTACAGAGCACTATTGGCGGTTTTTTTTGGACTGATTCACGGAATGGGTTTTGCGGGCTCCATACGTTTCATGCTGGCCAGCAGCCAAAAGATTGCTGTTCCGCTGCTGGGTTTCAACCTCGGCCTTGAAGCGGGTCAGGTTTTGGTATTGATGGTCATCTTACTCATGGCGGCAGGCTTAATTAAAATGGGGATCAGGGCAAGCTATTTTACAAAAGGGATTGCCTTTCTGGCTATTATTGCCGGATTAGCTATGTGTATCAGCCGTTATCCGCTTTAAACGAAAGAAGTTATCAACTATCAATATCTTTACAAAACAACCAATTCATATGTATCGGATTTTTTTACTACTTTTTTTATTTGGGATGCAGGCTTCATTGCATGCACAGGATATCAGGAACAATCCTGGAAGCAACCATGGTAATCGTTTTGAACAATTGGGCACCATTTTACCAACGCCCAATGAGTATCGCACTGCAAGCGGGGCACCCGGGCCAAAATACTGGCAACAGCGATGCGACTATACCATTACTTGTGAACTGGATGAGCCAAACCGCAGGTTAACAGGAAAAGAAACGCTTACTTATTATAACAATTCTCCGGATTTACTCAGCTATCTCTGGCTGCAACTGGATGAGAACCAGCACAGCAATACCCATAATTCGGGCTATGAAAACAGCAACTCAATGCCTGGAAGTATTAACGAAAATGATATCAGCAGGTTTAAAGGAAAAAAAGACCAAGAATATGGCGTAAACATCCAAAAAGTAACAGATGCCAAAGGCCTTACTATGAAATACAGCATCAATAAAACTATGATGCGGGTAGAATTGCCTCAACCTCTAAAGCCCGGGCAGCAATTTATATTCAATATCAGTTGGAATTATAATATCGTAGACCGCATGAAATATGGTGGTCGTGGTGGTTATGAATATTTTCCCGAAGATGGTAACGACCTTTATACCATCACCCAATGGTTTCCGCGCTTATGTGTGTACAGCGATTTTCAGGGATGGCAAAACCATCAGTTTACCGGCAGTGGGGAGTTTGCGCTGGTTTTTGGCAATTACAACGTATCGATGACCGTACCTGCCGATCATATTGTTATGGCAACCGGGCAGGGCCAAAACTATGCACAGGTACTCAGTGCTAACCAACTCAAGCGGTGGAATACTTCTCAAAATGCAACCGATATTACCGAAATCGTCACTTTAGCGGAAGCGAAGGAAAAAGAAAAAACGAAATCAACCCAAAAGAAAACATGGGTTTTCAAGGCCGATATGGTGCGGGATTTTGCCTGGGGAAGCAGCCGGAAATTCATCTGGGATGCCATGCCCGCTTATGTGGAAGGAAAGAAAGTGATGTGTATGAGCGCTTATGGAAAAGAAGCCTACAACCTTTACCGGAAGTATAGTACGAAAGCGGTGGCCCATACCATCAAAACCTATTCTTCCTTCACCATACCCTACCCGTACCCGGTTGCTCAAAGCCTGGAAGCTGCTAACGGTATGGAATATCCGATGATTTGTTTCAATTTCGGGCGATGTGAAAAAGATGGAACATATAGCGAAGGCACAAAAAACGGAATGCTGGGAGTTGTGATTCATGAAGTGGGTCATAATTTTTTCCCGATGATCATCAACAGCGACGAGCGTCAGTGGACATGGATGGATGAAGGGTTGAATTCATTTGTGGAATACTTAACAGAGGAGTTATGGGACAATAAATATCCCGTTGGCAAAGGCCCTGCGTATAAGATCATTGACTATATGAAATTGCCCAAAGACCAGTTGGAACCCATCATGACCAATAGTGAGAATATCGTACAATTTGGTCCTAATGCCTACAGTAAACCAGCAACAGGATTGAATATCCTTCGGGAAACCATCATGGGAAGAGAGCAATTCGATTATGCTTTCAAAACCTATGCAAGGCGCTGGGCTTTCAAACATCCTACACCTGCAGATCTGTTCCGCACTATGGAAGATGCCAGTGCCGAAGACCTCGATTGGTTCTGGAGGGGATGGTTTTTTGGCACTGAAGCATGTGATATTTCTCTCGACACGGTGAAATGGGCCGTTCTTGATACGGCTGCTATTCCTGAAAAAGTAACGGAAGCCAGAACCAGTAACCAGGCCATTTCCAAACCCATCCAGAATAGTTTTGATGATATCTCTAAAATTCGCAATCGTCAGGATCAGCAGATTGTTTTTGCAACCGACAGCGATACCAGCTTACGCGATTTTTACTGGCGTTACGACCGTGGACTGGCAAAAATGGATACCACAGCTCATACGATACAAATTGCTGCTTCCACTGTTCCGGCGTTATCCGCATCTGAAATTCAGCAAATCGCAGGTGGAAAAAGCTTGTATGAATTAACCTTCAGCAACAAAGGAGGATTGGTAATGCCCATCATCATAGAATGGACATTCAAAGATGGCACCAAACAGATTGATCGTATAGGCGTAAACGTTTGGAGAAAAAATGAAATGAAAGTGACCAAGACTTTTTTGAAAGACCAGCAAGTGGTGTCTATTAAATTAGATCCCTTGCGGGAAACTGCCGATATCAATGAAGCCAACAATGTATGGCCATTGGTACAGGAACCCAGTAAATTCAAACTTTTCAAATCACGTGGCAATCAACCCCGGGGATCTGTTAGCGGAGTGAACCCGATGCAAAAAGAAATCAAGAATTGACGGGAGAAATACATTCAGTTTTTTCTTCGGTTATTCTTATACGTTAATCAAAAAGTGTACATTTTACAAGATACATACATCAAAGCGTGTTTTACAAAATCCTTATTTATGCTGCAATCGAACGTATTCCGGAAAAAGTTGTTGGCCTCTAAAAATAAAAGACTATTGGCGGTAATCGCCTTATTCAGCCTACAGGTTGTTATACTCCCTTCTTTGTTGATGGCACAACCAAATGCTGATAACGATAGCAGTTATTTTCTGAAGTACCCGGGAAGTATCACCACCCGTTTTTACGTTTCCCAGAAATATACCGATTTTAATATTCAGGGTAATGATGGCGCAAAGGATATCAAATACCTACCCAATACTACCTTAAATATGGGCATTGGTGCCACTTATCAAAACTTCTCCCTCAATCTTGCATATGGTTTCGGGTTCATCAATAATGATGATGATAAAGGTAAAACCAAATACCTTGATTTGCAATCACATGCTTATCCGGGAAAATGGTCATTTGATTTGCTTGGCCAGTTTTACAAAGGCTATCACCTCGGTAAGGATGTGCTATCAACAAGCGATAAGGGATATTACTACCGACCTGATATTAAGGTCAACCTTTTGGGGCTTTCCGCATACCGGGTTCTTAATCATACCCGGTTTTCGTATAATGCAGCATTTCTTCAAAACGAATGGCAAAAAAAATCGGCTGGCTCGCTATTATTTGGCGCTGAAATGTACTACGGCAATATAAGGGGCGATAGCGCTTTAGTTCCGTCAAGTTCAGCAAACCAGTACCCGCAGGCCGGCATTAACAGACTTCAGTTCTTTAGTTTCGGGCCAGGTGTTGGTTATGCTTACCAGCTGGTTGTAAAACAACATTTCTTTATAATGGGATCCGCTACGGTTAACCTGAACCTTGGGTTTTCAACAGAAAGTACTGGAACAAACAAAAGAAAAAAAACAGCTGTTGCACCAGAAACTTTCTTTCGATTTGCAGCAGGATATAATAGTAGCACCTGGAGCCTTAGTGCAAACTGGGTGGTCAACCGGTTGCCATCACGTGGCGCTGCGTCAGTAAAAAATTATTTACTTCATACCGGAAATTACCGGATTATCCTGGCCAAAAAACTATACCCGGGTGAAAAAACCAAAAAGTTATTGAAACCGGTTGATAAGATATTGAATTTTTTGTAGCAGCTATTTATAAAAGTAATGCAGCATGAATATTGTGCTTTAGCTAACAGGAAAATGATGAGTTAGCTTCATGATATGTAGGAAAAATAGTCCTTTCCAAAAATCTAATTTAATTATTCGTTGTGATTATTCCCATGAAAAAAACAAACCAGTTGATCGGTAGAACAAAACTTTCTTTATTCTTTATATTCCATACTTCATCACACTTTTTATTGTCAGTACCTCAGCTACAAAGAAAGTTTCATTCCTCTTTATCAATAGTGCCTATAGTAGTTTTTTCGATGTTTTTTTTACCATTATCAGTTACCTTGGGGATGAGCTTTTTATCATTTTGCTCTCATTGTTGCTTTTCTTTCTGAAACAGAAAAAACTGGGAGTGGGTATGATGTTGAGTTATACCAATGTGATTTATATAATATGCCAATATTTTATAAATCTTACAGTGGTAAATGCCGATGGTATCAAATAAATAGTACAATGAGGCGATAGCCGATATTGGACTATATTGTTTGTCCAATCGGTATTACATTATTTCAGGGATCATCGTACAAGTGATAAACCGATTCTTCATTTTACAAGACCGGCAAGGCTTCATCAAACCAGAGTACCTGATTCATCATGCTTCATGGATTTCACTATATCATCAGAATTCATTCCCATCGGGGCATACAACAACGATATTTGCTGCTGCTGTGATGATTTCATTATGTTCCCAAAAAACAACTGTAGCGATTTTTTCTTTGATCATTGCTGTTCTGGTGGGTTATTCAAGAGTTTACCTAGGCCAGCATTTTATTGAAGATGTTTGAGCGGGCTCTTTTTTAGGAGTAGTTATTGGCACCCTGAGTTACCTCCTGTTAGAAAAAGTTTGGCAGAAAAAACATAATTCACCCTTAGTTCATGAAGTAAACTAGCTTTGTCATATTGTTTTTTTCAGAATATTCCTGCAATTAAAGTCCGGTTCTGCCATCCCTTATGGCACCTTTTTTACCACTATTTTTCTTTTCCCATTCGAGCATTTCAGCTGTTTTTTCAACTTTTTTGGGTTTATCTGAAGATGCACTTTCTGGCTTAGGGGCATTGGGATTAACCAAATTATTACGCTCCCATTTTTCTAATCTCAGTAACCTACCCGAACCTGGCTCATAATATTTCCATTCGCCATGCTTTACACTATAAGGCTCGGCCTTTACAATTTTGTAATCGATGATTTCGCCACTTCCTGTTCCGTACACTGCCACGGTATCATAGGGAGCATCCGGATTATAACCCTTCCAGTTTTCTTCCTGCACTAAATCGCCGAGCGGAGAAAAATACTGTTGCAGCCCGTCTTTCCCTCCCAATATATAATTTTCAACAGCCAGCAAATCACCTTCAATGGAATACTTGCGCCAGTATCCATCCTTATACCCTTTTTTATAAATACCTTCTTCCACAAAACCGGGTTCACCCCTCAGTTCAGCAACTTCTATCACCCATTTGCCAACTTTTTCTCCCTGCTGATTGATAGCATTTATGGTATCCCCTTTCGGATTAAGTTTGTAGGTTTTGTACTGTGCAAAAGATTCATTGAGCAGAATGGAAAAGAATAAAACCAGAATGCTATAAAAGGATATTTTTTTCATCGCTTAACATTTACAATTTGATGCCATTCCTGCTTCAGGCGGAATAGCTTAATTTGTATCCAAATTTACAAATTTCCTTTGGGTAAAACTTGTTAATTGTAACTGTTAATGTAAACTCATGAAAGATTTCAAAAAATATTACATCGTAGGCGCCGACCCCGAAATGGTTTATAAGGCGCTCACCAATGCAGCTATCATCCAGTTATGGAGCGGGTCGCCTGCTGTAATGGAACCATTAATCGACACCGAGTTTTCATTATGGGAAGGCAGCATATGCGGCAAGAATATAGAATTTATCCCCTTTAAGAAAATTGTTCAGGAATGGTATTTTGGCGAACAGGAAAACCCTTCCATCGTAACTTTTTTACTTCATGAAGATAAGAAAGGATGCTCTGTTGAACTACGGCATACCAATATACCTGATGAAGAATATGATAACATAACAAGTGGATGGACTGAAATGTATTTTGCCTCCCTGATCAGCTTTTACGCTGAATAAAAAGGTGAAGTGCTATCGAATCACCATTCAAACTCTTTTTTAGAAAAGATTGTTTGTCTGCAATTATAAATATCACTAGGCAGCTTGATCAGCAAAAGAAATTCCTTCGCAGGCATGTAAATCCTGTATTATCCAAAGCAAAACAACCGTACGATGGATCGCATGATGACCATGATTTCTTCAAGATTAACTCTTACTATGGATTGGCGGTTCCGGCAATACTTGGCGAGGCCCTTGCCATTTTACATCAGGTTCCTTTCAGCAACAGATCTAGAGAATGCATCACCGCTCAGGGTGCAATGACCGGGCTCTTCGACGACTTTTTTGATCAGGGTATGCTCTGCAACTCAGCCTTTGCAGCATTGATGAAAGGCACCAATCAACCATAAGGAAGCAATGAACAGCTTTTTCAATACTTTTTTAAAAAGACCATTGCAAGTTTGCCAAATTCAAACGACCTGATCAATACACTTAAATTGGTTTATGATGCACAAGTTTATAGCAAATCGCAAACTGATGAAGCCATATCCCTGCAAAGGATAAAAGAAATCACTTTTCAGAAAGGAGGTCACTCTCTGTTATTCTATCGCTCGAGAATAATCACCCAAAACACGCAGCCTGAATAAGAAATCCTTTTCAGGCTTGGCGGACTCATGCAATGGTCGAATGATATCTTTGATGTGTATAAAGACCAAGAGAGTGAAATCCGCACGCTCATCACTTCAACTTCAAATATAGAAGATATAGAAATGAAGTTTAGCAAAGTAATCCACGATGCCTATCAGTACAAGCATTTCAATGGATTTGATCGGAAGGAGGTGAAGAAATACCTGACAATCCTTTCTTTGGCTGTTTTCAGTAGGGCCAGAGTTGCCTTGCATCGATGGAAATCATTGTCAAAAAAAACCGAAGAAGGTTTTCAATTACAGGCTTACACGCGAGAACAACTTATAGGTGATATGGAGAAAAAAGAAAACAGCTTAATGGCGCTTCAATACCATGTGCAATTGATGGAAACGCTTCTATAAAAAGAATTATTGAAATAAAAAAGGCGATGTTATTTCACTTCTAATTTCAATAAACTGGCACCTTCTAAAAAGGCCTCCAATTCGTCGCCAACTACACACTCTCCTACGCCGGCTGGTGTACCGGTGAAGATTAAATCACCGATGTTTAAAGAGAAATAATTAGAAATATGGGCGATTATGCTATCAAAACTGAAAATCATTTTTCCGGAATTACCCTGTTGAACCGGTTCGCTGTTCTTATTGAAAGAAAAATTGATGTTTTTTTTGTTCATATCGGGGGTGATATCAACAAATTTTCCAACCGCTGCAGAATTATCAAAGGCTTTTGCTTTTTCCCAGGGAAGGCCTTTTTTTTTGCATTCATCCTGAATATCGCGAGCCGTAAAATCAATACCAACAGTAATGCCGTTGTAATAATTAGAAGCATGTCTTTCCTGAATATATTTTCCATTCTTGCACACCCTTAAAACCAGTTCGCACTCATAGTGAAGCTCATTTGTGAATTCAGGATAATAAAATGGCGTATGCGCTTGGAGTAACGCACTCTTGGGCTTCATAAAAATAACCGGTTCGACTGGTATTTCATTACCAAGCTCTGCAGCATGATCTGGATAGTTCCTACCAATACAAATTATCTTCATAGCACGTTAATTGTGTCAGGGGTTATGGTAAATCAAGGAACGAAAATAAAGAAAAAGGGATGAAAAAACCAATATGCATACTATTTATTATCAGTAGTTAAAGCTGAGCGTATTGAAGAGACTCATCGTTTTCTGTAAACCAATACTTGCATAGCTTTCAATGATTTCGATGCATTTTTCAATTTTATAGCTAACAATCGGCCATTCATCCTGATTCCATTTTCCTAATACGAACTCAGCCTGTAAGCCTTTTGGGAATTGGTTGCCGATGCCAAACCTTAACTTCGGGTAGGCATCTGTACCTAAGATAGCCTGAATATCCTTTAAACCGTTATGCCCGGCATGTGTGCCCGTAGCCCTTAACCTGATTTTATCTATCGGTAAGGCAAGGTCGTCTACGATGGTAAGGGTATTCTCGAGGGGGATTTTTTCTTTATCGAGCCAGTATTTGAAAGCACGGCCGCTGAGGTTCATATAAGTGGTTGGACAAATACAAACAAACTGATGTCCTTTCCATTTCACTACCGAGTGATATGCCAGCAGTTCAACCGAAAATTTTCCACCCTGCTTTTGTACAAATGCCTGAACCACATCAAAGCCGATATTGTGCCTCGTGTGCGCATATGCTTCACCGATATTACCAAGACCGATGAGAAGGAATTTAGGCATAGGGGGAGTTTTTTCGTTTCAGGCGTTTAGGACGTTTAATGCGTTTAAATCGTTTAACATTTAAGTCGTTTAACGTTGTGCAAAATTGAAGTAAAAGCACCATTCACTAATTAACCAATCAACTAATCAACTAATCAACTACCCCCCAACTACCCCATATTATCCAAATACATTTGCAAATCTGCATCGGTTTTAATCAACACATCTCTAACCTTACTTCCCTGGCTAGCGCCCACAATGCCGGCTGCTTCCAGTTGATCCATCAAACGGCCTGCACGGTTATAACCCAGTTTCATCTTGCGTTGCAAAAGTGAAGTGCTTCCACTCTGGCTCATCACAATCAGGCGGGCAGCGTCTTCAAACAAAGTATCCTTATCATTTACGTCAAAGTCTTTTCCATCAGCATCTTTACCATCAATATATTCTGGTAGCATGAAAGCCTGAGCATATCCGCGCTGTTCGCCAATGAAATCTACGATCTTATCCACTTCAGGTGTGTCTACAAAAGCACACTGTAACCTAACGATTTCGCCATTATAGCTGATGAGCATATCGCCCTTGCCAATCAATTGCTCCGCACCACCGGCATCGAGGATGGTACGGCTATCTATTTTACTGCTCACTTTAAATGCAATCCGTGCGGGGAAATTCGCCTTGATGGTTCCTGTTATGATATTTACAGAAGGGCGTTGTGTAGCAATAATCAAATGAATACCCACAGCCCTTGCCAACTGAGCTAAACGAGCGATAGGCATTTCCACTTCTTTCCCTGCAGTCATAATCAAATCGGCAAACTCATCAACCACCAAAACGATAAATGGCAGGAATTGGTGGCCTTTTTCAGGATTGAGCTTTCGGGCGGCAAATTTTTCGTTATACTCTCTGATATTACGGCATCCGGCTTCTTTCAGCAAGTCGTACCGGTTA
>Ga0164293_10000213_pt1 | contig 42630 bp, 40 predicted proteins | sample GEODES118metaG_FD_111487 | JGI IMG/M metagenome (GOLD analysis project Ga0164293, IMG submission 111487) | Eutrophic lake water microbial communities from Lake Mendota, Wisconsin, USA - GEODES118 metaG | ecosystem: Environmental > Aquatic > Freshwater > Lake | place: USA: Lake Mendota...
CGTCAGTCAATGGGCTCTCCGAAATACATCAGAAAAGAATGAGACGGTGGATCCATTTGTCAAAGAATTGTAATGGATAATTTATGCCTTGATATGATAGTATGAGTCCAAGTGAATCTCTCTTCCTCATTTTAGGTATATTATGTTTGGCTGCCATTGTGTATGCTTTCTTTTATTCAAAGCATGCACGTGAAAGCAATCCCTTTATCGATAAGCATCTTTTGGAACGTGGTATGAATAAACCAGCGATTTGGCTCTATTACGACACAAGTGATGTCAATTCACGTCAATGGATGGATTTTGGCGCACGTAGCTCCCGTGCTCTTCACATGCCTTTCCTTAATTTATGTTATGAAAGCATTGTCAAACAAAACAATGATTTGTATCGAATTGAGGTCATTGGAGGCTTAGCAGGTGTAGCAGAATTATTGGGTGGATGGGACCATCTTCCTCCCGGTCTTCGTGACCCTATTAGCCCCGTCAATGAATCTGAACTAGACTACATCCGTGCCGCCATTCTCGCAAAATACGGAGGACTATGGTTATCTCCTTATTCCATCTGTATCAAGGGCTTTGGTGCTCTACCTAAAGACAAAACCGTCTTCTTTGGAACCGATTTAGATGAAACGTATTCTGGCTCCGCTGGCACAGTGGTACCAGGATTTCGTGCGGTATGGTCTCCCCGTCCAGATCACCCCATGTTTAAGGAATGGATGTTAGTCACCTATCGCCGTGTTGCGGAAAAGCGTGGTGGTGCCCAGATTCGTAACGATGCAAAGTGGGATTTTGTCCGTTTCAGTACCGAATACATGAGCACAGGTATTATGGTGGATCCCACGGCGGAAGGCATGCGTAAAAAGGATGGAAAACGTATTCAATTAGAGGACCTACTGGCAACCGGTACAGATGGCAATTTACCATTTGATATCTGTGCCGCAACGATCTATATTCCTTTTCCATGGCCTGAATTACGAGACCGTGAATTCTTTGGATGGTTCCTACGCATGAGTGAAGAACAAATCATGAATTCGGACATTGCTGTAAAATATTTATTAGAAAAATCATTTACCGATCGTGTAAAAGTACTCACTATTCTTCAGTAAGTGTCTTATAAATAACATGTTGAATGGCTAAAATGCTTGTATTCCCTTTACAATAGGAAATCCAAGAATGAATCAGAAATTTATGGATAATAATATTGTCCTTGAAATTATTATTGCCAAATAGTGTATTAATCACTTGAAAACTCTCTAAAATATCCTCATACGCATATCCTCTCTTCCAAATGGCTAGCAAACTCTTAATCGAATTCGTCGTATCCTTTACCGACATCGCATTCAGCAACGGAATAAAATCCAAATAAAAGGGTGCGGAACAGAGCACACGCACTCTCTGTATCGTAATTTCCTCCTTTAATGTGACATGAATGTCACGAATGAGCTTTAACAATCGGACCAAATCGCTCGTGTTATTTGCAGAAATACTATTGATCCAATTCCACATTTCATCTGTAATCTTCTCAGGCTGTGGCATATTTACCGTTTTCAATAGGATATTCTTATATAAAATGACATCTACTGTATTCATTGCGATATGGATACAACGGGAACGCAAGGCTGGAATCAAATCCTCTTCCGATAATCCAATGAATAGAAAACGAGTAATATGAGAATACGATTCCATAGGACGTCGTAGCGCCTGTTGAGAAATATGTGGAAAGGTATCGACATCGTCAACAATGACCCAGCGAAATACATTCTCTCCAATCGACATCTGCCGAATAAACAAACTAACTTGTCCACGAATCGTCTGGATACCACGATCTTGATCCGGTCCCAATAACATACATTCATCGACAGTATTCCATCCCCATTGATCCGAATGAGGTCTTTTTCTCTGTGTTGCGTATTCTCGCAATAATTCACGCATTAACGTTGTCTTACCACATCCTGCTGTACCTGTAATAAAAATATGACTTGGTGTATCAAATTGATTGATACACTCCTTCCAAACGGACTCTTGACCTACGAGTGAGGTCATTACTTGAGTCACTTTAAAAGACTTTAGATTCTTACAGAATACTAACTTAAAAGAGTTTTATCTCTAACGAATAAAGATGTCATGGGGTTCCCATAACAAACCGGCTCCATCGCTCTATCATATTTTAGGTGTATCAAAGAGCGATAGCTGTACGGACATCAAAAAAGCGTATTTTAAATTGGCGAGAACTCATCATCCAGACAAAGGTGGTGATCCTGAACGATTTAAAGAAATTTCAAGAGCGAATGAGATTCTATCGGATGAGAAAAAACGTCACATGTATGATTCTTATGGCGTCACAGATGATCAAACGCCTGATATGAGTCACGGTATGCCTCCTGGCGCATTTTCCTTTCCCTTTGAAGTGAATCTAAATGATTTATTTGGGGGAATGTTTGGAAATCCTCCCGTTGGTCCGCAGAAGGAACCACAGCGAAAAGGGAAGAAGCCTGCTCCTGCAACACAATCGATTATGATTACCCTGGAGCAATTCTACATGGGTCACAAGTTTGATATTAATATCAATCGTCAATCCTTTTGTCCCCATTGTGAACATACAGGTGCAATTTCAAAAGAAATCTGTAAAACATGCCATGGGCATGGCTCCGTAAGCCAAATCGTTCAATTAGGAAACTTTGCTATGCATACCACTGGACCATGCACGGACTGTCAAGGAAAAGGTCAGCGTATTCTTGAACATTGCTCAAAATGTGCAGCAACCGGATATCAAACAGTGAAGCGAACATTAACCGTGAACATTATTCCAGGAACAAAACCAGAAGAAGTATATATTTTTCCAGAAGTATGTTCGGATCAGCCCGCATATGAACGCCCTGGAGACGCCCATATTATTATTAAAGAAGATACCAATGATCCTGCTTTTGCTGTCTTTAAACGTGTGGGCGATGCTCTACAGCATCTAGAAACGAAGGTATCCATCTCTCTTTCCGAAAGTTTGATGGGCTGCGTGGTCACTATTGAATCCCATCCAGGATACGAGGAAGGACTTTTTGTCAAGATTCCTGCTGGATCCTTTCACGGTGACACCTATTGCCTCACAGGATTTGGCATGCCACTTCCTGGTCATATCGGAAAGCACGGCGATTTGTATCTTCATATCCAAGTAGATATCAAACCCGTGGAACGCAAACTATTTGCCACGAAAGGGCGTGATGCATTGGTGTCCTTCTTTGAAGATAAAGTGAGAACGGTCACCTGTGAAGAGGATACGATTAAAACAGATTTGTACTTACATAAGTAGAATTAATAAATATATCTATTGAGACTAGTATCATTTATGAATTACTGTGTGCTGCGAACCTCTGCCATGTCAAAGGCGACATCGGTCTTCCACTGTGGGTTGAGACCTGCCTGGGCATAGGCGCTAGGGGAATCAAGTAACATACCCTTGTTTGGAAAGGGGGCATATCCCATGTTACCACCACGCTTGCGATGAGTGCGTCGCTTACGATGGCTCTTGCGATGGCTCTTGCGATGGCTCTTGCACTGCTTCTTGCCATGTCTCTTGCCGTGCTTCTTGCAACGACGAGAGCGACCACCTGTCTGGTCCTTAAACTGGCTGGAATATTTAATTGCTTCATCAATACCACCAACGTGAGCCGCCATCCGTAAGTTAGTGGGTAACATAGAATCGGTAATGGCGCGCATGGGGGCACCATTAATGTTAGATTCACCTCCATGCTGTCCTACATGATACTTAAAGTAGTCTTCCCCCTGTCCAAGAGACATACGGGATGGCCAACTGCCGGCAAGACTGTATTTGAGAGGGGCGCCTTCTAATGCGTCGGCTCCACCACGTCTACGATGTGTACGACGGCGACGAGAATAAGCGCGTTTGGTCCGGGATGAACCGCGCTTATGACCCTTTGATTTCTTAGACATTTCTATTCTATTGATCGCATTTTAAATGAACCCGAATGTTATGAAGGATCAAAAAAAATAATACGGCACATGGTTTATTCCGGAACTACAGAATAAAATAGAATATCATAATAGAACCCATGGATACCCAACGTGCCCCTCAGTGGACAGACAGCATCTCCAACAGCACCCTCTGTGATTATTTTTACATTTTCTTCGTGATCTTTTCGGTATGGGCAGGTCTTTCTCTTCTTGCCGGCATCTGGGTGTTTTCTTCTAGCTCCAAGATGACTCTTGCGATGTTGTTTGCCGTTATCATTAATATCATTCTTTCTTTTGGAATTTCAGCAACGTCTGCCCTGTTCCTTTACCTGATTTGCGAGCGGGCGTTGAAGCCAGCTCTTCAGAACAGCTCAGCATCGTCACGATCTGGGTATGAGATGATGTAAATACAATTTTACCTTTTTTTGCCAATGATTCAGCATATTTTTCCAAGCGATCCGATCTTTTTGATAAGAACACCAAGGCATGTGTACATTCCTTCTGTATTCTTTCGTCTCGAATCCGTTGTGCCGAACGACCATTTCTCATCCAATCTGATTGAAAGACCTGCGTCTTACTATGTAACGATTCCGCCCAATCCTGTACATACATCGAACTATTTCCCTCCGACGGAAGTAAGATTTTATCAGGAATACGTCCTATTTCTTGTAAGATCGCTGTCATGATTTCCTGTACATCAGCAATGGTCACTGTATTTTGATATCCAAATACCCCTAGTATGATGATAGTAGGGGTATATAGTTCTTCATTTTCGATCACGGATGACATGTTACATTCATGAATAGGAAAAAGATTCATCAATTTTATCGATTACGACGTGTATGTGCGCATTGCGTATGTTGATTGCTTTGCTTATGTTTGTGTTTGCGTTGCGTATGTTTACGACCACCCATTTGTAGTGTGCCTTTCATCGTATTATATATCTCATTCCACGCCTTCATCGCACTGTCGGTTGCACTCTTTGCTATATTGATCTGGTTTGATGCTTCCTTCTTCGCAGTAAGCGCTTCCATTGCCGCACCAGATTTTTGTGTGTCTACTGCTATATTCACCAGCCTTACCACCTCCTTCAGTGCCGCTGCTGCCTCCTTACTCATTTTTATCGCCTCATTTTTTGCAGTCGCTGCAGTGAGTACTGCTTTTGCCTTTTTGCTCATGGGCATTGATGTTATGACGATCGCCGCAGCATTATTGCTTCTGGTCGCCGCCTTGATTTTTGCCTTTACCTCTGCCTCTGCGTTCACTACTGCCTGTATGGCTGTCTCCGCCTTCTCCGCTTCGTTTAGCGCCTCATTTGCTGTATCTTCTGCTGTTTTGCAAATTGGGAGTATACTACTAGTTATTGTTGTAGTAGTTTCCACCGCTGTTGACATTGAATTCGCCTTTGTCGCTGCATCGGATGCTTTCTCCGCTGCTCTTTTTACCAGCTCTAGTACTGCCTTTTCCGCTGCTGCATTTACCATTTTCATCCCTTCCCCTTTTGCGATCTCATTTTGATTTTTCTTCGATGCGTTATTTTTCCATATTTCACTTGGCGGTTGATTTGCTAGTATCGGTCTTCCTGCCTCTATAGCTGGCAATATGCCTTTCATCTTAACGTATAAATCATCCCAGATTTTCTTTGCATGGTCTGTTGATTTCTTTGCTATAATCACTACATTTTTCACATTTCGTGACGATACAGTTCCTTTGTTTATTTTATTTACCGCCTTTATTGCCTCCTCTACAGCCGCATACGCTTCTTTGCTTATGATCTGTGCATTCCCCACTTCTGTCTCTATGTCGTTATTCGCAAGTATACCCTTTACTGCATCTTCAGCATACATCACAGCTTTCACCGCTATATCTGCTGCGATAACTGCATCTTTCGCAGCAGCTACCGCCTTTTCACTAGTGGTGGTCGCATTGCTAGTTACCTCCTCACCAATCGATATTTTTCCATACATACGCAATGTTTCTTCTGCTGCCGTTTGTGCCTTATTTGCTGCTAAGTTTATGGATGATAGTATCGCTCCTCTTCGTAACTTCAGCGACGCCTTCTCCCTTTGTAGATTTGCCTGTGACAGTTTTGGTGGAGGTGCGGATGGGGCTTCTGGAACGGGTAGCGGTGCGGATGGGGCTTCTGGAACGGGTAGCGGTGCTAATGGCTGTGCGTCTACCTTCATGGCGGCTGACTTAACTTTCATTGGTGCATTTGATACTTGTGATACATTATTAGCTACCTTTTCTGCTGTCGCCGTATATCCATTCCGCAATGAACCAATGACACTCACGTTAAATTGTGTCATATTGCTATTATCATATCATTTATTTTATCATACAGATCATTCTAGACCGTATGATAAAAATAGGAATGGAATATTTTAAAAAAGTGCATAAATTGGCATTTATTTGCGATGAGTGCGCTTGCGATGGGTGCGTCTGCGATGGGTGCGTGTATGACGGGTGCGCTTGCGGCGACCACCATCATACTCATATTCATAATCAACACTATTATATATTTTTTCAGAAAATATATGATTTACTTCTATTTTGATTCTATTTATTTTTTTGATTATGCCCCCTATCGTATCGAGCGCTATTTTTATTGGATTACGTCCATATTGATTAAGATTCATATTGTTATTAAGCAAATTATTCATTGCATCTATAGCAGTTGAAATAGATTTTATAGTAACATCTATTTCAAACATTAGTGTTCTTATTTTTTCTACTTCGTGTTTTCTCCTTAAATATTCTGCACGGAACATTTTCAAAAGTTCTTTATCTTGGCTACTCATATTTAATGCGATTTGTTTACTGTCAATTGTACGTGTTAGTATATCCTGTAGCGGTTTACGTATATCTGTTAGATATTTAGCTACAATATTTGCATTCTCTTTTCCTTTATTCACTGCTTCCAACTTCGTATCGCTTGTCATATTTGATATTTCTTTGATTTTACTTATTTCTATTAAAGTATCTTGTGCAGCACTTAGTGCACTATTTATTAATGGCTCCATCATCTTACTATCCATTTCTCTTTGTTTTTTTAATATGTTTCTATTACGGTATGTGGGTAGTTGTAATAGCCTATTTTCATATGTCATTTTTTTTGTCTGTTTAGGCAATTCTGAATTTAAAGTATTTTTTGGTGTATATGGATTTGAACCATATAGTTGTTCCAATCCTGAAATTTTTTTATATACATCTAATGACTTAGCATTTATAGTTTCTGACATAACTATTTTCTACTATATCAACACTTTTAAAAAATAGTTCTTACCATTTTTTAAAAATGACCCTTCTTCGATCCGGAATAATACACGTTCGTATCTACTAAAAATAGGACCTTTTATCTGAAGGACAGCTCATCCCTTCCTGAGGATCATTTATAGATTATCATACGCCTCCTGAAGACTTGCAACATTCACCTTACGCTTCTGAATCTTGCCCGATACAACATAGAGGGAGTTTTCTGTGAGAATGATAAAATCATCACCCACCTTATATAGTTTCTTGATTAACGATGTAAATTCATCCTTTGACTTCACTAGTACACGCTCCTTTGTTTCAGGATCCTCACCAAGAAAAGCACTACCACCAGCCGTTTGGCGGTAATAGTCAAGCATAATAGCACGGTCCTGTTCAATAGCGATTTTAGCGGCTTGTACAAGGGTTTGTGGAGAGGGTTCAATGGCAGGGGGTGCGATTGCGCCACCCGTTGTGGTTGCGGTTGATTGAGCTGCAGTAGAAGCCGGGGCACTCATTGTCTAGGTCTGTCAATAAAATATAATTCCTTTTTGTACTATTTAACGCAATCATGTCCTTTATTATTTTATGTCATTTATTGGATATCCTTTCAATATTTAAACATGATTCGGTGTATAAAGAACCGTCATTTGATGCTTATCAAAGACACGATTAAGGAATTCATATGCAGCTTCAATTTGTATCATTTGCCGAGCACCCGTAATAATAATTCGTCCCGTTCGGAAGATGCTCATCGTAATTCGTTTGCATTGTCCATTTCCTTCTCCCGTCCCTTGCCCCTTACAAGGAACCGTACACTGACAAATCCCTACCCCTGGATTCATCATATTATAGAAGAATTTCGTATTCACCCCTTGGTAAATCGTCTTCTCCAACATGCTAAACAGATTATATTCGTTAATCAAGAGCTTATGTAACGCATCTTGATTAATGAATTTGTTCAAAGCATAATCCGTATTAATGAGCTGAACGGAAAAGCGTTCAATGGACGGCTTCTCCGCAAACGGTGACTGCGGCAGTGAAAGAAGCGTTTCTAACAGCCATACAATCGTCTTGTGAGCAAAATCCTCAGAGGTCACACCTGTCATTTGAATACCACCATTCGCAAACAATTTGACATTCACTTCCTTCCAGTGATCCTCTTTCTCTTCATCCATTTTTCTGCGAATGACCATTGTGGATTGATTAAAGAATGATTTCGATGTAATTTTACGATTCGTGAAAATATCTTTGTAGCTACAGCCAAGTACCATGTTTTTGTGTTCAAACTTTAGGATTCCCACATCTGGATACCATATCGGAATGAGAATGGAACGAAGGGAATCGGATAAGGTATCCAATTGGATCGGTGTACCCCAGTGGGCGGTAATCACCATCGTGGAAACACGAAGCGCCGATTTCGTGTACGGAATTGGATTCATTCTTTTAAACCCTTTTATGATTGAATCATTGTTTCAAATTTTTGTTTAAATTCTTGAATACATTGAACAAACTGGGTTTCAATCATATCATGAAGATTCGTACTATCAACAATGATCGGATAAATGATATTGATTCGACGAATGAGTCCATCATCCATGATATGAAACATATCCGCCAATAACATCAGCTCGGAAATAATCATCTGAAAATCCACCGTTTCATCACGAATCATTGATAACATGTCAGACGGATGACAATGGATGTATCTCCAAATACGCAGTTCCGTATCACTCTTTCGTACATTTTGTCGTAAATCACCACGTGTGATCGATGTAAATAAATTAGTAATATCCTTATTGCGATTCGGTGGATCATAACGAACCTTAAGAAGACGCTGACGTAATTTCGGATGAATGCGACTCTGGGAATTACAAATCAAAATCACACAAATGTCCTTCGAGTCGGTGTTCAAAATTGTCTGGAGCGATAACTGTGCCGCCTCCGTCAACGTTTCACATTCATCCAAAATCAAAAATCGTGGAGCCGTCTCCTCTTCTGTTCTCCAATCCACCCGCAAAAATGGAAATACCTTTTGACGAATGGATTCCAAACTACGCTCATCCGCCGCATTCATCGAAATACACATCAACGATTTACGATTTCCCCATATTTGCTCTACCAGCCATGATGCACTCGTTGTTTTTCCTGATCCTGGTGGACCAAATAGCAATAAATGCTGTAATGTTGACGGATTTTTTACAAACATCGAAAAACATTTTCGTACTCGCTCACACCAAAAGGATACATTGACCGCCATATTACCTTACTACGATCATGAAAGCTTAAACCCCCTCTTATCATTTTTAAAAAACAACTTAAATAAATGCGTGCCAGGATGTACTAGTATGAGTGGACGAGGACGAGGAAAACGTGTCGCCAAAGTAGAACCACAAAATGAAATCATAGAGGAAGAGAAACCCGTTAAGAAAGTGAATAAGAAGAAGCAATTTCCTATTGTGGCAGTGATTACACCCGATGGCATTGAGGGAAATCTTCTATCACGTGCACGTCATCCATTGATTGTTCATCTCCCTATTCAAAGTAAGGATGTAACGATGAATGATATGCCGATTATGTATGATCCGCATCCACCAACGGAGGCGCAGCCTTATGATAGCAATGCCGATAATCCATTTTTTGAGGAAGTCGAGACCATTCCTTCGATAACACATAGTAATACACATACTACGCATGTACAAGGCACTACACAATCTTCAGAAACTACGTCATCAGCACCATCATCCGAACCTGAGATCGATTACTATACCCTTAAATCAACCTTTCTTGTCCAATTTAAAGATTCATCTGATATCAAGCAGCTTCCTACTCATTCAGATGCTGCGTGCTTCTGGTGCTGTCATACTTTTACCCATCGTCCTGTCATCCTTCCCATTCGTGATACAGGTGAGCATTTGCTAGTAACAGGTAACTTTTGCTCTCCAGAATGTTCTGCTTCTTATCTATTTGATATTCGTCAGGATTCTCACACTCGCTGGGAGCAATTTGCGTTGCTTCATCGTGTGTATGGTGAACTTTGTCATGGTACGATTTATCCCGCTCCTGCACGTAGTGTATTGAAACTATTTGGTGGTGCTCTTTCCATTCAGGAATATCGTGCTCTTATTTATTCGCATAAGGTGCGTGTGGATATTCATCTTCCACCTATGGTAAGTATTCTTTCTACGATGGATACGAAGCCGATCGATTTCTATGATGCGAGTTTGACGAAGAATGTCACGGAAACAGTGAAGGAGCGTCTTCAGAAGGCAGAGGAGGTGCTTCGTCTTCGTCGTACGAAGCCGTTGAAGGCGTGGGAATCTACACTGGATGCATGCCTTAATCTGAAGATTAAACATGATACGCATTCACATGTTATTCCATCCATTTAGCCATCTGATGTCTAAAATCTAAAAATTTGACAGTCATACATCCTGATTTTATGATCAGGATCTATTACTACGCATCATGTCTTCCATTCGTTCCACTCTGATTCGCTCTTGCATCGCAAAACTTCAAGGTGAATTGGAACAATTGGAGAATTGGCTGAATCGTGACTATTCTGATTCGACTGCGACTGCGACTGCGACTACTGCGACTACAGATGGTAACATCATTTACCATGCCATTCAACAACTTTCAAAGCAGATGGATAGTCAACAGCACACATTGAATCATCTGATTGATCGTCTCGATGTATTGGAAGGAACTCGTAACATTCATATTGAACCGTCCAATCCCTGGCTTGATGCAGAAGTCACCCAGCTCCAAAATGAACTCATTGATAATGATCTGGATGAGGAATATGATACGGTGATCAATGTTAATAAATCAGAAGAGCCTATGGTTGAAGTGAAGCCTGTTGCTATGGAACCTGTTGCTGTGAAACCTGTTGCTATGGAACCTGTTGCTGTGGAACCTGTTGCTGTAGTTCAAGAAGAGGAAGTCGAAGTTCAAGAAGAGGAAGTCGAAGAAGAGGAAGTCGAAGAAGAGGAAGTCGAAGAGGAAGTCGAAGAAGAAGAGGAAGTCGAAGAGGAAGTCGAGGAAGAGGAAGTCGAAGTTCAAGAAGAGGAAGTCGAAGAAGAAGAAGAGGAAGTCGAAGAAGAAGAAGAGGAAGAGGAAATGGAATATGAAGAAGTAGAGTTCAAGGGCGAGACCTTTTACCGTGACACGCAGCAATTTATCTTCCGAATGAACGAAGAAGGACAACTATCCGAAGACCCGATTGGATATTGGAAAGTCAAATCACAAACTATCCTATTCTATCAAAAATAAAATAGCACTTAAATATTTCATCCTAAACGGTACATAGAAAGAGACAAAGATACACTATAATAATATGTTATCCTATCTGTATCATATTTTTCTTATTAAAAGTCTTACATTATGGAATACATGTTCTTCTTATTATTCTTCATTACAACAAACACTATCACGTACTTACAATGATGCGAAACACTATCTCAATAATCATCATGCCATATGGATCTTTCTTCCAGGTCATACCCTTCCACTTCCTCAATATTCTATTTCTAATCTAAATCCACATTCCTGGAAATATGACACATCTACCAAACAACTATCTTATGATGCAATAAATCCAGTATCGTATTCTTTTTCATGGCTCTCCGTTACACTTGTTATCAATGAAGGAACACATGAATATGACATGGATCCATTCCTTGAGTCATTTCGTGTCTATACGGATCATCCGCCCACCCTGAATATGGTATTTATGGCATGGTGCGCTCAGCATTCATTGTGGTTTCCTAACAACAGTGTTATTACCATGCGTGTGATTGATCATCTAGGAAATGATATGACACTAAATCTACTTGATCACAATGATTCCATTACCATTCACCACGGTAAACTATATACAACTATTCCATCTGGCATACTTCCTTATGAGACATATCCTATGATACGACCCAATCTTTCATCGAATCGTCTATAAAATTGATGTCGCACGGTTTAAAGAAATAAACGAAGAAATACATATAGATCTAATAGAGAGATGGCTGCTCTCGTAGAATCCACTAAATTTCAACTTGATTCTGCCATTCCTACTGGTTCATGGACCCTTTATTTCCACTCTCCTGATGAAACCAAATGGACCTTGAATACTTTCATTAGTCTAGGTGTCATGAAAACGTGGAGAGACTTCTGGACGGTGATGGATGGACTTCAGATCGAGCACCTCTCCAATGGTATGTTCTTTATGATGCGTGATCCTTCTCCTCCTCTCTGGGAAAGTCATCATCACATTCGAGGTGGATGCTATTCTTTTCGCTGTCAGTCTGCCGATGCCCCTGACATTTACGTTAATCATATCATTGCGGTTATGTTGGATCATCTTACCGATCCCGCCAATCAAATCAATGGACTTTCGATTAGTCCCAAGCGTGGATTTAATATTATTAAAGCGTGGAATAATAACGCAGCTACCTTTCATAAACCATCCGATCTCAATACCACATTTAGCACCATTCGTGAAGGCGACATCATTTATACACCCTTCGTTCAGAAGAAAATGTAGGATAGTATCTTGCTAATTTATATAAAATAAATACGATATTGAAAATAATATTTATTTTATTATAAGATAATTATTTTATTATCATATAATATAATGAATTCATCCTATCCTCATACATCTGGTATTATTGATAATTTGATTAAGGTTGATGGAGTTGAATACAAATTAGACCCAAAAATATTAGAATTTCACGGTGACAGATTTAAAATTATAAAAAACACAGGATCGATACCGAAATCAGGAGGCAGTCCAACTTTTAAACCTACGTTAGTCATCGTATATCAGGATGGAATACTATTTACAGGAGAACCTGAAGGTATCTTTGACAAAGCATTTACATTTCTTTCAAATAAGAAACAATGGAAACAATTATTATTTGCTGACATGCAATCTATGAATGTACGTGTAAATGATTTAAACATACATATGAAGGATAATAAACAATATATATTAAAAATTAATGATTCCCAAAATGTGAAAACAAATGAGATAGAATGGGAATCTTTTATATGTTGCTTATATGAAAAAGTAAAAAATAAAAATATTGCTAATCTAAGGAATGAATTTAAAGATGATACTAAACCTAAAAATTATTATCGATATTCGCCATTTAAGTGTATCAGACCCATCAGCTCACCCAACATGGGCGGACAAAGAAAAACAAAACGCTCAAAGCGCAGTAAAAAATGCAAGCGTCGCACCCGTCGATCCTAATTGGATAGGATTACACTTCATTTATTTACGAGAACGACGAGACTTACCCTTGCGTGCCTTACGACGATTGCGACGGGTTCGACGTCTACGACCACCTGATTTTAATTGGTAGCTCTTTTGTTTTTTTTCTAATAAATCTTTTATTTTATTTGCATGCTGTGCTATGATAACCAATGAAAACTCATTTTTAGGTTTATTATACGGACGCATTGCTGCTCTTATCATCCCCATATTCATTTCAATTTCTGTTTTTTCGTCATCTGTGATATTAGTAGAAACAAGAAGATTACCAGCTGTGTCTGCCTTAGATGCTAAATTATTAAGTTTTATTAGGAGATAGTTGCGATCTATATTCTTATCTTCGTTCATGAAGGATGCATGTTCTGAAAGATTCTCAAATGCAGTTCTAGCAGCTTTGACAGCATCTATAGTAGTTCTTAATTTTGAATTGACAACACTATTCATTCTATTATAGTCTATCAAAAAAAATCGTAACACATATTGCCGATATAAACCTCATATTTTTAATATACGCACAATTGACATCGATAGGGTTCTCATAGCCGGATACATTCTAGTCTAGAATACCATATAGTATAGCTGCGTACGCAGCCATCAAAATCCGATTTTATTGTTTGATAATAAAATCGGATTGTAATAAATCAATTACACCTTCTGCGCACGACCCGTCATATCCGTCTTCTGCTTCTGCGGCGCCAACACCAGACGCACCTCTCCCAGATTCGCCACCATATACCGCAGAACCAGCGGATAGTCATTCTTCAAATGAATCTGTGTGCTCGTACACAAATTCGTACACTTCGTAAACAGAACAAGATACTTCAGCTCAAAAATACCCTGTACAATCTCATTCGTCGTTCGCTCCACATCAATGCCTCCCTGATTATTTGACATAATCACCGTCTCTCCATCCACAAAATCTCCCACACAACGGAAAATGAGATCCGAGTTCGAACTGGTAATCTCTAGTTTTTCCGCCAACGCATTAAAATCACGGCAAATCTTCTGGAAATCGGTGGACGGCATATGAATGATAGACGTAAACTGAATGCTCGGAAATTCAATGTTCTCCACATTCGTATCAAAGAGCTTCATCATCCACGTATTTGTCGTACCCTTCTCCGCATTCTCCGCACGGATACCCAACTTGTTCGGATTGGACGCTGGTAGAAATAGCGTCAAACTATCACTGTTGGACAGGGTCTTAATCAATTTGAACAGATAAATCATATTAATGCCGAGCACATACTTGGCAGCACAATAGAAATACTCAAATCGATCGGCATGGAGACGCAAATACGTAAGAACGGTATGGGTCTCATCCACATCAATTACCTTAATACCTGTGGAATCAAACTCCAGATTCGCTTCCGTTAGGATTTCCTTTAGGGCTTCAATCAGGGTTCGAAAGGCAGCCGATTGTACGGTACGGATTTCAAACAAATTTCCATTCGCGTTTGGGCGAGAACCTTGTGCGAGACTCATTGTGTTTACTTCTCCAGTCTGGCTTTAGACTATTGATGTATCCGCTGCCTTCCGTCTTCCGGTCATCCGGAATAGGCACTAATTGGATATGAAACGCACTTAACGTCTTCGGGTTCTTACTTTCTTGTGACTCATCATTTTGTATCCAGCATATAATGCCATCGGTACAATGTATCTTGAGGCAGATATTGTAAAGTCTCCCATGACCGATGGGTAAAATCCACCCTTTCTTTTACGAGATCGTTTACCTCCAATACGGGGTCTAACTCCCATGCCATCTATAGGGATAGGTAATAAGGCACGTCCTGCATCCGCTGCGAATGGTTCTTTTGCTCCAAAATAGTGTAATGGATAGGCGGTTGCGGCACCACCACTACGTTTTTTACTATATCCCCGTCTATGTGTTCTACGAGGCATCTTCTACTTACACAAAACAATTTAAGAGCACACCCTTATTGTATTCTATATGGCGGAGCACCAACACTATTGGGACGAAGACTTAGAGCTTTCTTTACAGAAACATGAACAGCGAATATCCATTGATCGACTGTCATGGGATTCTTATTTTAAAGAGATTGTTCAAGTGACTGCAAAACGAAGTCCATGTGTCCGTCTTCACGTAGGATGCTTATTCGTCAAAGATAACCGTATTATCAGTCAAGGATATAACGGTTATCTGCCTGGATGCGAACATCGCGCTATTTTACGAGAAGGACACGAACAAGCTACTGTCCACGCCGAACAAAATGCCATTTCCGATTGTGCCAAACGGGGTGTCTCCTGTAACGGATGCACGGCATACATTACGCATTATCCTTGTATTATCTGCTGTCGTATCTTACTAGCCGCTGGAATTAAACATATTAAATACATCCACGATTATCGCAATGATGACCTTGTTCAATATTTTGCAAAGAGTATGAATGTTTCTGTTGAAAAGATTTAGACCTATATACATGATAAGTGAGCATTGGCTTAAAGAGTTTTTAAATTTATAATATAATGTCAACGGAAACTATAAACCATCATATTATTTTTGAACGTATTAATGACACAATCATACCTGAATTTTCAATAGTTGTACCTGTATATAATCAGGAGAAAATCATTTCTAAAAATTTACAAGCAATTGTTGACTATACGATTGGGCTATTTGAACTTATTATCATTATCGATTGTTGTTCTGATAATTCAGAGCAAATAATTCTTGATTGGGTTAAAACAAATGATATTCAGATACGTATTGCAAAATCAATTATACCTCTATTTGAGACTTCTGCCGACAATATTGGTTTTCGTATGAGTCGTGGTGGGTATTGTTTAGAGATACAAGCTGATATGGAAATGACAGAGAAAGGGTATAATAATATATTAAAACGAGGATTTCAATATACAAATGTTATCGGAGTTAGTGGTAGATGCTGCCATATGTTAAATGAACATAAGCTTATTGGACGTGGTGGTGAATCTATCAATAGACCATATGATAAAAAATTGCGTCAGGATTTACTATATGTAAATGAAACTGTAAATAGAGGACCATTACTACTTGATAGAAAAAAACTAATGGAAATGAATTATTTGGATGAAGAGAATTTCTATTTAGATAATAGTGATCATGACCTTTTCACTCGCGCTTGGGCTCAGAAAGGGTGGATATGCGGATATATCCCTATTGATTTTAATGCACCGCTTGAAAATGGTTCTACACGAAAGCCACGAGATGCTATAAATACTTATTATTTTCAAGAAAGAAGTAAAAAAAGTAATGGAGGATTTCTAAAAAAATTTATGATGGATTATATTGAACGTGAACCAAGTATATTACAATTAAAAATATGATTGTTTTATTAAATAATGATTATCACTAGTTATTGTATATTATATTATAATTTAATATGAAATTATATTCTGGGCACTGAAGTTTAAAGTCAGTTCCTTTATATATTGTCCTGTTATATAATAATATGTTCATATTTTATGTATGCGTCTTCTCTTTTTGTAATAAACTCCGCAATGGTTCCAATTTGGATTCAGCAATAATTCGTTTTTCTACTTTATCATACATGCTATCATGGATATCATGTATGAGTCGCTTTATTCTATTTAACTGATCATACGCTCTTTTATATTCTTCATTCCGATATGTAATAGTAGATAAGATAGAATAGTATTTACCTATTTCCGTATTTTCAATGAATGATTTCAACTCATCATTCAGATGAATGGTCATATAATCACTCCTTCTAATTCGATATGTTATCGTACTAGGTAGAGTATATTTCTTTTTAGATAGTTCCACTAATGGCACATACTGCCAAGATGAATGATTCTGTTCTACTATCTTACATAGTTCTTCTTCATTGGAATATTCCTTTGTGATAGACTGTATCATATTATCAATCACCATGTGTAATATTTCTACTTTTTCGGTAGGTGTTCCCCATATTTTCACAATAGGATATCTATTTTGAAGCGTAATAATCATTTGGAGATATCGAATTCGCTTATAATAAATGATATATTTATCAGACGATTTATGTAACAGATTTTGAAATGCTAATAGTTGCTGTTTTATCATGCCTACAATATTTGGTACACTTATACCTACATGAAGAGGCGTATGAATCATGATGAGTTGATAGAAGGGTGAACAATACATCGGATCATAATACATCGGCACTAAGATCAGACTACCATCTTCTTTTTGTGTGATTTGAGAAGAACCTCCATCATGAATGGATAGATCGCATAATTCAAATGTGATCGTTGTATGATCAGTATAAGTCAGAATACATACAATCAATATTTTATGTGCTCCCGCTAACAATCCAGTATTCGATTTTTCCACCATTAACTGTACCGATTCAACATGTGGTATTTTATTTTTAATGATATATACGATGTTGTCCCTAACGATCGAATTATCTTGAATGGCTTGCTTTATTGCCTCTTCCAATCGCATCACATGCTCCTCCATTGCTGGAGAACGCATTGTGAGAACCTCGTACACTCTATCAGGCTCAGTATCCGTAATACGAGGATACCACACCATATCAATATCGGATGTATTATTATTTACATAAGGTAACGATTGAATCCCACATGCACGTGTATTTTGTTGTATTAACGCATCATATAATGCCACCGCCATCCCACCCACTATCACAATATCATCTGGATGATACTCCATCCAATATCGTGTTGTTATCACACCTATCTGTTGTCGATTGGTAGCTGGTGTGCCAATCGGATATGCACATGTTTGATTTCTTTTTGTCATCTTAGGGTCATCATACACACTTTTCGCAGCACCTTTAATAAGTAAATAAATACAAGACGTTACATCGAGATTCGTAAGAAGATGAGAAGACAATTTCTTTCTATCTACTTGATTCATCCTTTGCTTATTATCCCTATCTTGCAGATTCAATTTTATCATATTCCTACATTTCATAAAATTGACTAGTCAAATCGCTTATTCATCAGCAGAACGCAATCTAAACAGAACAATACATTTTCATCCATGGCTGCTCGTACCTACAAGAAGCACACGCATCACCAGCACATTCTGGAGCTTCCTGATACCTATGTAGGTAGCACCAAGACCAATGAGGAAACTCGTTGGCTCTATGATGCTACCTCTGGTAAAATGGTCTGGCGCAAAGTGAACTTCAATCCAGGTCTCTACAAAATCTTTGATGAAATCATCGTCAATGCCCGCGACGAATACGTGCGTTCCACCGTGACCGCTGGCATGACCCCCGTCAAACACATCGACATTACTGTCTCCTCCAATGGCGAAGGTGATACCATTCTCTCTATCGAAAATGATGGTGACGGCATCACCATCGATATGGATGCGGAACAGAAAGTCATGATTCCTGAAATGATCTTTGGACATCTTCTTACCTCCAGTAACTACGACAAAAGCGAGGAGAAAATTGTTGGCGGTAAGAATGGCTATGGTGGAAAGTGCCTTTCGCCTGACACGAAAATTCCACTTTGGTCAAGTGAACAAAAAAGAGCAGATGAAATTTATGTGGGTGAACGTCTGATTGGCGATGATGGAACGATGCGCACGGTGAAGCGTGTCGTGTATGGAACGGGACAAATGTATCAGGTGGAACAAGCGCATGGTGAATCCTACATGGTGAATGATGAGCATATTCTGACGCTTCATATGCCTGACCACAAAGTCATCTTCTGGAATGCATCAAAGAATGGATGGACTGTTCTGTGGTGGGATCATCATGAGAAGCGTATTCGTGCCAAATCCGAATCCTGCTCCGATCGTCCTTGCGTGACTTGTCCCGAATGTCAACAAACTCTCGGACAAAATCTGGGACGTCACTATTCTCGCATGCATAAGGGCAAAGAAGTACCAAAGATGGAACGCAAACGTCCCACGAAACTCCCTGTCCTAAAGGGACAGGATGTTCTGTCTGAAGGACAGAAACTCCCGCAAGAATCTGCCGAATCGCTGCTTGTTCGCATAAAGCTGGAAGAATTCTGCAAGTCTATTCCCGATTGCAATGTCTTTGACATGAGCATCAAAGAATACATGAAGCTGAATGCTACCACCAAATTGCGACTGGCAGGTGTTCGTGGACAATCTGTTCAATGGTCAAAAAAAGAGGTTGTGTTGGATCCCTATGTTCTTGGACTCTGGCTTGGCGATGGTTACTCCAATGGATATGGATATGCGTGCTTTGGAGAGAAAGATCCTGAAATCATTGACTATCTGAAAGAATGGGGTGGAAACAATGATGCCACTCTTACTAAAGTTGCGCATTGCGCATATCGTTTCACTTCAACAGATCACTTTCACAAAAAAGGATTTGCGCCTCTCAAGAAGCAACTAAAAGCGTATAATCTTGTGATGAATAAGCACATTCCCAAAGACTACTTGTGCAATGACCGTGCTACTCGTCTTGCTGTCCTTGCAGGCATCATTGATACGGACGGCAGCGTGTCACGAAATGGAACACGTGTTTCCATTACACAAGGATTGAACCATGAGCAGCTTATACATGATATTGTGTTTCTAGCACGTTCACTTGGTTTCAGCTGTCAGCTGTCAAAGAAACATACCACATGGACGTATAAGGGGGAAAAGAAAGAAGGAGAAGCATTTAATGTGAACATTTCAGGAAACGGACTAGAAGACATTCCTACGCGTCTTCCCCGCAAGAAATGTGCGTCTACAATTGATAAAAATACATCAAAAAGCACTGGTTGGCTAACGGTTCGTGATGCAGGTGTAGGACCCTACGTGGGAATTCAGATCGATGGAAACGAGCGCTTTCTCATCAATGACTTTACCGTCACTCACAATTGCTCCAATATTTTGAGCAAACTTTTCACCGTCGACATCAAAAACCCCCATTCAGGAAAACAGTACACTCAATCATGGTACGACAACATGTTCAAAGTTGAAAAACCCATTATCAAAGCGTACAAGGGTGCGAAAGGAGCTGTGAAAATTACCTTTCTCCCTGATCGAACTCGTTTTGCAGGCGCTTTTGATGACTCAGGAATTATCACGGATATGATTACCTGCTTTCACACTCGTGTCATGGAACTCGCTTCGCTCGTTGGCAAAGATGTCAAAGTCACCTGGAACGGCGCTGTGATTGCCTCCAACACCTTTGAGAAGTTCATTAAGTTGTTCCTGCGTGATGGAATGACCGGTTTCGCCTATGAGAATTGCGGACCCCGCTGGGAAGTCGGTGCCATTCTTGCCAGTCACTTATATTCAGATGAAGAAGAACTGCCTGAGGACAAACACATCTCTTTCGTCAATGGCATTCACACGAAGAAAGGTGGCAAACATGTGGAGAATGTGAGCCGAAAAGTGCTCACCGACTTCTGCGAATTCGCCAAGAAAAAGAAGGTGGAGATCAAACCAGGACAACTCAAGAACTCCGTTGTCCTCTTCCTCAATTCCACCATTGTCAATCCCAGCTTTGATTCCCAAAGCAAAGAGTTCCTTACCACGCCTGCAGCTGAATTCGGTTCTCGCCCTGAGTATTCGGGCAAACTCATTGACGCCCTTGGAAAACTAGGACTCTTGGAGGAAGCCCGTTACATCCTTGAGGCAAAGACGCTCCGTGACGTCAAGAAAACCGATGGAAAGAAACGCTCTACCATTCGTGGTATTGTTAAACTAGAAGACGCCCTTATGGCAGGTACTGCTAAATCGAAGGATTGTACCTTGATTCTGACGGAGGGAGATTCAGCAGCAACCTCAGCTATCTCAGGTCTGAAAGAAGTCGGACGTGAACTATGGGGTGTCTTCCCTCTTCGTGGTAAACTCCTCAATGTCCGTGACATTACCATTCAGAAGTTCAATGCGAATGAAGAACTCACAGCAATTAAAAAGATTCTGGGCTTGGAACAAGGAAAACAATATAAGAGCATCACAGAACTCCGTTATGGACGTGTCATGATTATGGCGGATCAGGATCATGATGGCTCTCATATCAAAGGACTTCTGATGAATCTGTTTCATGCGGAATGGCCTGGTCTGATGCTCACTGGATTCCTGTGCACCTTGCTCACTCCTATTCTCAAGGCATCCAAAGGCAAATCGGTGCTCTCCTTCTATTCCATTCCTGAGTTCCTCCAGTGGAAAGAGGCTCAGGGACTCACAGATACGATGGGTGGCTGGAAACTCAAATACTACAAAGGATTGGGTACCTCTACGCCTGCAGAAGCACGTGAGTGGTTCCGTGATCTTCATGAAATCAAATACGAATGGGATGAGAAAACCGATGAGTCGATGAATCTCGCCTTTAACAAGAAACAAGCGGATGACCGAAAGAAATGGCTCAGTCATTACGACCCTACACTGATGTTGCTCCCCGTAGAGAACAAGGTGAGTTATACCAGCTTCGTCAATTCCGAGCTCATTCATTTTAGCAATGCCGATAACATTCGTTCCCTTCCTCACTTGATGGATGGATTGAAACCGTCACAACGCAAGATTCTCTTCAGCTGCTTCAAGAGAAATCTAAAAGAAGAGATTCGTGTTGCACAGTTGGCTGGATATGTCTCTGAGCACGCTGCCTATCACCATGGTGAGGCATCCCTCAATAGTACGATTGTTGGTATGGCACAGAACTTTGTTGGATCGAATAACATTAATCTCCTTAAACCAATGGGACAATTTGGATCTCGCCTTATGGGTGGAAAAGATTCCGCATCGCCTCGTTATATTCACACTTATCTCGAGGACATTGTGAAGACCATCTTTCGAAAGGAAGATGCTGGACTTCTCAAGCATATTCAAGATGATGGAGATACTGTGGAGCCCGAATATTACTTGCCTGTGGTGCCACTCATTACGCTGAATGGTGTCATTGGAATTGGTACAGGATATTCGACTGACATTCCGCCTTACAAACCTGATGACATTGTTTGCCTGTTAAAGCACCGCCTTCAGGGAACGATGGAGTCGTTAGAGGGACGTCCATTGGATCCCTGGTGGTTTGGATTCAAAGGTGTGACTCTTCGTGCGGATGATAATACATGGTTGACAAAGGGTCTCTACACCACAGATGATGAGAAGAAGACCATTACCATTACGGAGTTGCCTGTGGGTACATGGACAAAGGATTATAAAGCATTCTTGGATGCGCTATGCGAAGCAGATGAGAAAAAGTCGAAGGATGCGAAGAAGGATGCGAAGAAGGCAGAGACAGAGAGCAACAAGTCTAAGGATGAGGTGGAGCCCTGCGGTCTCAAAGGATTTGATGATTTGTACAATGATCAGGATGTTCGTTTTATTCTTTACTTTACCGAAGAAGGATACGATGCAGTCAAGGAGAATCCTGAGAAGTTTGAGAAGCAATTCAAGTTGCTTACTTCGTGGAAGACGACGAACATGACGTGCTTTGATACGGAGTTCAACATTGTAAAGTATAAGACGTTGGGTGACATTCTAGAGGCGTTTATGGAGAAGCGTTTGCCGATGTATGAGGCACGTCGTGTGATGTTGCTGGCAGTGTTACAGAAGCAGATCGATGAATTGGATGCGAAGCGTCGTTTCATTCAGGCAATTCTGGATGACCGTCTTGTTCTTCAGAAGAAAACGGATGAGGAGATTGTGGCGGGGCTCCAAGCCAACCAGATCCCTCCTCTTTCCAATCCGAACGCACCTGATGCTTATGATTCCTACGATTATGTGCTTCGTATGCGAATGGACCGTGTGAAAGCATCCGCTGTTCTAGAATTGGATGGACAGATTACTGAGAAGCGTGGAGAAATCGAGCATCTCGAAGCAGAAACTGCATCCTCTCTCTGGTTAGCCGATTTGGAGGAGTTCCATCAGGCGTGGATTCACTATTCAGAAGTGCGTATCTTTGAATCAGTGTCCGTTACCTCATCGGATGAGGTGGGAAAGAAGAAGCGTAAGCCTGCTGTGGCGAAAGCTGCTGTGGCGAAAGCTTCTAAGAAATAAATAGAGAATGGTATCATAAAATAATAATGCTAAGCATTATCTTTTTATTAAGTAGGTATGAAACGTCACATTATAAATGGATGGATTACGGTTGTACTATTAATAGGTATATGTATATGGATGTATTATAGAAATACTGTTCCAAAAATAATGTGGGTCTTTTGGGATAATCCCGAAAGTATTCCAAAAACAGTAACCATGTGTATAGAGAGTTGGAGAAAATATCATCCAGGGTATGATATCATCTTATTAACAAAAAAGAATTACAATGAATATATTAATATTCCACATAGGATTGCTACTCATCCTCATTTTAATGACAGCATGGCACGATTTTCAGATCTCATACGATTATATGCCTTGGCAGAGCATGGAGGGATATGGTTAGATTCCTCTATTTTACTAAAAGGACCTATCGATGATTGGCTCCTTCCTGAATATGAATTTTCAGGATTTTATCTAGATGGTTTTACACAAAAGAAGGAGTATCCTGTGATAGAAAGTTGGTTCTTGGCATGTCATAAGGGTAGTGAATTTGTACGATTATGGAAAGAAGAATTTATAACGATTGCCGAGTATGAGAGTGTAGATAAGTATGTTGAATCAAGAAAAGAACTAGGCGTGGATCTACAGAAGATTAATATTCCTAATTATTTGGCGATCCACGTGAGTGCGCAAAAGGTCCTTCAGATTGATCGCTATCCAGTAGATCGATTACGATTACAAAAAGCGGAAGATGGACCCTATCGATATTTAGTGGATGCAAAATGGAATTCAGAAAGAGCGATACAATTAGCATGTGCTAATAAAGCATATTATACACCGATCATGAAGATGCGAGGAGCAGAGAGAGAAGTCGTGGAAAAGAAAATAGATAATGAATTATCGGTGGCTCGTTGTGGATGGATTGATTCTTGAAGCTAATCATTTTTGTATCTTGGACTTCTGCTACGACTTTTGTGAGTCTTATTACGTGTTGGACTTCTGCTACGACTTTTGCTAGTCTTATTACGTGTTGGACTTCTGCTACGACTTCTGCGATGAGATAATTCAGAAGCTTCTCTTGCTCTTGCTATCGCTTCTCTTGCTACAGCTTCTCTACGTACACATTTGGTTTTTTTGTCGTATAGTATGTCACGTAATAATCGTATATGTGTATTTTCTTTTATTTTTCTTTCTTCTCTTTCTTTTACTTCATTGCTAGCATTACTTTGATTTACTGTTTTTAGACGTTCTTCAATCGAAGTAATACGCTCTTCTAGATTTCTACAATTTTTCTTATTCATTACATGCTGCGCTTCTTCAAATGCTCGACTACCCTGATATTGATGTAAATAATTGCGTCGCAATGCTGCTTCTTGGAAAACTCGTTGAGCAAATAGTGGATTGGCTGCACGATTAGAAACACTCATTGATTTTCCTTTCCTCCAATTATTTAACTGTGTTACATAGTTCTTTCCAGCCTGGTTTACAGAGGGCTCTATCCAACGACATACATTATGATAATAAACACCTGGAAAGTAATAACACAAATCTTTTTGTGATACATTAATTAGACTGCGGTTTTGATCTAAATCATATAGCATATCATATATTTCTACCTCTGTTTCCTCTCTCCATTTTGTAGAAAGATATACATTTATTGTGTGAGGCGTTGGATAAATACTATGTCGATAAAGATGCATTATAAATTCTATATTACGATTTTTATTACGATGAGCGGCTTCTATTCCTCTAGGAGTGTCAGGTGCATATATTACAACTCTCCTGTGAGGTCTATAATCAATACCTCTTCTAGCTTCCCTTATTTTAAATAAATCTATAATACCTGAACCTATTATGTTATCGATGCTGACACACTTGCCATGTTCGTCTTCCTTGAAAATGACATTCAAGAGATGATATTGTAAATTTACACAGGTATCAGAAGTAGGGCGATGATAACGAAAATATTCATGATGCTCGTCGATACGAGGCTGATCTCTAGTATATACTCCTACTGAACCTAATATCTGAATGATATCATTCATATTTCCTATTGGATTTCTAACCACTTTCTCAGGCAAAAATAATAACCCATTTAACATTTCATTTAATTCGGTTGAGTATGCCAATGTACATGTGGTGTTCTTTACAATAATATCACATCCATATGGAACGACAAAGGTTCCACGATGTTCACTACCATGTCCTGAAATCAAATAGGCGGGACGTTTAACGTCTGGACGTCCAAAACGTTCCGTAACCGATTCCGCCGCCATCTATCTTATTATCATATTTATTATGATAGTTAAATAACGTAATATACTGTTGCAAGGACAATAGGAATATAGTTAAACGTTCTATTTACGTAGAATATTTTACTGTTTTCATATTACTTTTTGATCTTTTATTATAGTGTTTTAAAATCACACTATTTTTGGGCGTATCGAGGCAAAGCCGCTTTTAAAAAGCTTCTTACTTTTTGGGCGTGTCTCGGCAAAGCCGCTTCTAAAAAGCGCTTTACTTTTTGGGCGCTTTTTAAAATCACCCTATTTTTTGGGCGCTTTTTTCTAAAAAGCGCATTACTTTTTGGGCGCTTTTTCCTAAAAAGCGCATTACTTTTTGGGCGCTTTTTCCTAAAAAGCGCTTTACATTTGAGGCTGAAAAGGGAGTGACTTCGTACCAGCCGATGACATGTTCAACGGCTTTTCTAATGGAATCGGCAGGTGAGAAATATCATTTAAGTAGTAATTGTACTGTTCGATTTCTGAGATGATACGGGGAACGGACCATTTGACGACTAGGTCATTTAATTCACGGAGCTGCCCTTCTAGGTTAAATGTATTGTTTTTGCCATATTGTAAATACATAGCACGCATAATCATCTTCAATTCATCTACATCTTGATTATCGATGACGTACTTTTTAGGTCCACTGATACGGTAGACCTCTTTTCGGATTTCGTGCTGAATACGATCAGCGTTCGTACGGGTAAAAAAAGTATCAGAAAGTGCTGTATGGTCCCAGTTGCCCCGGAGCATGTCACCAGCAAAGCTTACTTCCGTTTGTTTGGGATAACTAAAACCTGCGGAGTCAGGTACGACAGCACCTGTGGAGGAGGGGGTGGAATGAAGATTGACTCTGCCATTCTGTCCGCCGACACCATAGTTGGTATACGGGAGTTCAAAATCGGGGAGGGGAGCACCGGCGGAAGACATTCTACCACCCTCTTGTGTTTTTTTTCTAAGCTCTGAATATACAAATGTCATCCATTCAGAGCTTTCTAAGACAGCGTAACGTTGCGAATTCTATCTTTCAGGCGCCAACTACCGAAGGTTGCTACTACGTCTTTGTTGCTGGTTCAGGCAACTACGTTGGTAACTACCCACCTGGATACATGGTTGCGGTTGAAGGACTGCCTCAACAAATCGGACCTCTCGTCCGTGACATGGGAAAGACCATCAAGGCGCCCATTGGCACAGGCAGCACTGCTACCTCTGGGTTCTTCCGTGAAATCCAGTTTATTACCCCCCAGCCAGCTGTTAGCGCCACTGGCAGCACCAGCTTTGGTGTAGGTGTAGGTGCAAACTCTACTGGCGCTGGTGTTCTACCATCTGCTGGCAATGCGGGTGATTCTGGCTATGGCACTTACTACCTTGCTATTGTTGTAGATGGAACCCTCGCCACCAGCAATGGCAACACCTCCGCCGTCCTCGCATCTCCTTACCCTCCATTCGGTGGACAGATGTAATCGGCGGACAGATGTAAATTTTCTTCCGTTATGTTATATTACAAACTAATGAAATGATCATTATTTCATTATTTTATAAGAGTTGAATAGACAAATGACATCTGTTCATAAAATATTACGACAGCGTGATCAGGCGACTTCTATCCTCTCATCAATCGATGTAGAAAATCCGCAAAATAGTTTCTGGTATTTAGTTCCTACTTCTGGTAACTACATTGGCAACTATCCGCCAGGATATATGTTGCGTGTACCTTCCTCTCAAATACCGCCTGGCGCACTTACACGTGATATGGGTAAAACGATTAAAGCATCAGCCAAGAGTAGAAATGGATCTACTCCTGGATTTTTTCGTGCCGTCCAGTTGATTACTCCTGATGCCGTTTCTGCCACTCGCAAAACCACCTTTGGTGTATATGGTAATGCACCTCGTTCTCTTCGACCTGGTAATATTGGTGACATGGGTTATCGTACCTATTATATTCCTATTGTTGTGAATGAAACGATTGGTTCGATTTCTGTTCGGGATGAACCTACTGATTCTATTATTGTATTGCCTATTCTACCCATATCTCCTTATCCGCCACTAGGCGGACAAATGTAACTTCTCCCATTGTACATCACATACAAATAATTATTTTATTATTTTATGAATCCACTTTTAATATGGCAATAAGATAGAAATGAATGAAAAGACAGCATTTAATATTTATTTGATTCTCTATATTGTTATTTCCGTTTTCATCACAGTACGATTCACCTACAAATTATATGGAGGTGGTGAAGCAATTACTGCTTTCTTCTTCTTCGTTGGAGCAACAGCTATCTTTGTTATCTATGGACTACGATGGTTTAGTGGCGATAACTCACTCTTGTCAAATGCTCCGGTTTCTTGGCCACCCGTCATGAATACATGCCCTGATTATCTAACCTATTACAATTTAACGAAGAATGGTAAAAAATATGACATGTGCATTGATTTAATTGGAGTCTCACGAAATGGTGGAATTACTAAGTTTCCTGCAGGTGCTGACCCTTCCGGACTCAATGATCGGTATTTCTTTTCACTTGAAACTAGGAGCGCCGACCCAGAAAAGAGGCGTGCCGAATTATGCCAAAACGCCATGACAGCCGGATTAACATGGGAAGGCATTACCAACGGTGAAAGCTGTATTACACCTGATGGGCGCCCATCAGGGGCATCCACAGTAACGACAAATTGTCCCACAAAATAACGCGTTTATAATAATAATTAATTATATATAGTGACATTATATAATGTTAATTAGTCAAACTGAAATTATTAATATTTTAGCATCAAATAATATTCATGTTAATGGTGCTTTTCACATTGGAGCTCATGATTGTGAAGAATTAGGATTTTATAACAATCTTAGATTAAAGAAAGAAGATATTGTGTGGATTGATGCGATTCCATCTAAGGTGTCTGAAGCAACAAACAGAGGAATACCCAATGTATACAACGCTGTCATAACTGATAAAGATGATGAAGATGTCGTATTTAATATTACAAATAATGTTCAATCTTCGAGTGTATTAGAATTTGGCACTCATTCAAAAGAACATCCTCACGTTGTATATGTTGATAAACTATATCAAAAGAGTGTTACGATTGATACTTTTTTTGAAAGAAACAAGATGGATGCTTCCAAATATAATTTTTGGAATTTTGATATTCAAGGTGCTGAACTGATGGCGTTACAAGGTGGCACTCATTCTATTCAACATGCAAAAGCAATCTATCTGGAAGTAAATGAGAAAGAATTATATAAAAATTGTGGACTTATTACAGAAATTGATGAGTTTCTCGCACGCTATCATTTTAAAAGAGTTCTAACAAATATGACAATACATGGATGGGGCGATGCACTATATATTATCGATCATTAAACATCTGGAATTGAGAATTAGTGCGTTTAGAATCCAAAAAAAACGTCTTCGGCTAGATTGTGAAGAACTCCTTCACATCTGCATTCATAGTTTAGTGGTAGAATGGCTCCCTTCCAAGGAGTCGACACGGGTTCGATTCCCGTTGAATGCATGTTCTTTTTTACAACATTAGACATATTGTAAAATAGAATATTCAATAATATGCAAAAGAAAAGTGGTACACCATGCCGAAAAGAAATTCTGAAGAAATATCATACTCATTCCTCTCCACCCTATCGAGTAAGATTTTGCGTATGAGAAAAGAAGAAAGGTAATGATGGATACACATACCTATCTAGATCAAACTTCAATCATTCTCAGGTAAAATAGGTACGAGTGTAAGTGCGTTTAGAATCCAGAAAAATCATCTTCGGCTAGAATGTGAAGAAGACACGAAGTCCTCTTCATGTAGCATTCATAGTTTAGTGGTAGAATGGCTCCCTTCCAAGGAGTCGACACGGGTTCGATTCCCGTTGAATGCATGTTTTTTTTACAACATTAGACATATTGTAAAAAAAATATCCAATAGAAGAATGTAAAGACATCATGATACTACAACGATAGCACAACGATAGCACAACGATAGCATGGTTCGTACAAGTTTACCTGAAAAAGATACAGCATGTCTTCATCCCGATATCGAAACCGCCATGTTACAATGGCTTCAAACCCGTTCCCATCCCGCCTTTCTACTCATTGGTCCCCCAGGTGTAGGAAAGACAACTATCGTCTATCGTGTATGCAAAGAGGGCAAATTTTGGATCCAGGAATTTAATGCCAGTCACACACGAACTGGATCCAGTTTTCGCCAAACCATCATGCCGCTCCTCATTGAAACAGGTGTCAGTAAATGGATTCATCCTACTACTCCCAATGGACGAGTCGTTCTTTTAGATGAAATGGATGGCTTGTCGCAGGGTGAAAAAGGTGGACTACAAGAGCTACTAGACTATTTGAAATCCAAACGAAACTTTTCGGATGATTGTCCCCTCGTTCTCATTTGTAACATTTTAGAGGGACGTATTATGCAGCAACTTCTTAAATATTGTTGCGTCCATTACGTTAATATGCCTAAGAAGGAGAAATTGATGGAATATTTTAAAACAGAAATCCCTGATTCTCTCTATATGCTAGGTGATATTCGTAAAGTATCGCAAAGCCTGATTTATCAAGATAAAATGGGATACATGCCAGGAAAAGATAGTACGATTGATCGAAACATTCATGTTGCCATACGTGCCTCCTGGTTTACTCTCTTTGAACATTGGGGTGAAAATGATGAACTCGATCTAGAAACCAAAGATGCCAATTTGGCAGGTCTGCTCTTTCATCAAAACTTACCCTTATTCTTAGAGAAAAAAGCAGATGATCCACCTACACGCAATGTTGCTCCATTTGAAGCCTATGAAGAAATCTTAGACTATTTGCGATGGAGCGACCGTGCCGATTTTTGGGCTTTCTTTCACCAATGTTGGAATTTGCTTCCCTTGTCCTATCGTCTTAAATTGAAATATCCCAATTTATATTTACAGAATTATGATAAACCTGTTCATATCCCTGAACCAAGTGAATTACAGTATACACTTGTTCTTACGAAACAGTCTGCACTATTTAATGCGTGGAAGGAGATGAATCGTGTTGCAAATGAGCATCATATTCCTTTTCGATGTGTGACACAATGGGCGACTCATCAAACAGGTAAAATTTATGAAACACTGGGTGTTAAACTTGAATCTCCGAATTTAAATGGAGGATCTGGAGGGGGGTTACTCTCCCTAGGCGCTGTGCCGAATGAATCAGCACCTCCTTCCACTCGGAAACGGGCAGTTCGTGGTAAAAAATCAAGTGTGAAGTAGACTCTAACGATAACCCTCTTATCATTTCTACATTCGATATAAAAATAATATGAGTGGTACCTTGCTTATAATTTTTAATGGTTCGGCGTAGTGAAAATAAATTATTTTCAATTCGTTCTACTTTTAATCCTAATTTATCCATTTCTTCAAAAAGCTGATAATAAATATTATCAAATGCCGAATAAATAATAATTTGTTTCTCTCTATTTTGTTGTAATATCTCTAAACAAACCTCCATTTTTGTTTTTGTCTGTACGATTTGATTGGCTGATAAGGATGTCATACAACACATATTTGCTGGACCGAGTGACTCCCTACATGTTGGACATTTTGGATACAATAATGTATTGGTAAGAAGACATTTTCCACAATATAACTGATAACAACAATTAACAATGGTGGGATATTCACAGATTTCCAAACAAATCATACATTCATTATCTTTGATTTTCCGTAAAATGATTTGTTGCTTTGCTGGATGCTGAAGAAGATATTGATCTAGATCTTTAAAGGGAATGCCAAGCGATTGAAATAAATAGGGAATATTTTGTGAACGAATCATAGGAGGTATACGCTTATTCTGATAATAATGAGTAAGCGAATGTAAATTCATATGGGGACGACATGGAATGTGTTCCATATAAACAGGTGGTATGTTCATACTCATCGCCACTGTCTCCTTTGAATTTCGTACCACCATATATCCACGCAACGGATGATAAAATGGTAAATAATCTTTTAAAAAGATAGAAGATACAATATTCCCCTCATAATGTGTGGCAATATCATCTAATAGCCATTGTTCAAATTCTGGATGCATATGGACACGATCACGTAAATAGAAAAGATGACTCTTTATGATGACAGCAGTTTTACAAAGAAGTGGTATCCAATTCGTAGCAATCAACCACATAAATTGAAAGGAAAGAGGTGGATCCGATGAATGTAAATAGATAGACGATGCTTCATCGATGATGATATGATTCCATTGAATATGATGTTCAGTAGCATATTCTTGTATATAACGGTAACATTTATTCGTAGTTAATACAAATTGACTACCAATGATTGCTTGTGTAAGGGTATCACCCTTTATCATTCGTCTCGTTTCAATGGGTACATAATTTATGGTGGTATGTTTTTCAATTTCATGACGCCATTGACCAAATAAACTATGTGGCACAATAATCAAATTAGTGGAGTGTTCCGATAACGTAACCATTTCATGAGAAAAGAAATATTTAGAGGAATGATTTGTTAATTCACATGTCATTCGTGGAAAGAGAGTAGGTTGTGACGCAAGATATGCAAGAATACTCAGTGTCTTTCCTGTTCCTGATGGATCTCCTACAATTCCGATTTTTCCATTAATCGCTTGATTTCCTACTACAAATCCACGTATCATCTTATCACGATATGCATGCATTCCATTGACAAGTGAAGTTTGATGAGGATAAAGAGGTGTTTTGATTTTTGGATAGGATGTCGTATTCAGAAGGGGTAATGGTAAGGTATTACGATAGACATCATTTAATACAACTAATTTATCATACAATAGACCATCGGTCATCTCTCTATTAGATAATTCTAATTAGCAACCTTTAGGCTATAGGGACTCTAATAGGGTAGGGAGAGTATGATAGAACTCTCGTAAATAAGGATCGGTTACGATATCTTCCAAATGATACGCCATTTCTTTCATTTTATGCGGATGTTGACCTGCTTTTTCGTGCTCTTCTCGTAATTTACTTTTATCCGCCGTATTATCCGTATGACAAATCACAAGAATCGTTGATTTGGGATCTAATTGAATCATTGGATATACATAATTCTCCAAAAAAGATACTTCTTCTGCTTTTGTGACAAATTCATCATATCGATGGGTATCAGAATATTTCTTTCTCCACGCCATCGTTCCATTTGTTGCATGATGTTGTCCATGTGGACCAATACTGTATATCTTTTTGGTATCTATATAATACATGTACATCTTGGATGAACCTGCAAGCTGAATAGTTGGATGTTTTCGAAAGGCATCCACTACCGATTGCACACGTTGTGGCGGATAATAGTCATCATCATCCATCGCAATAATAATGGCACCCTTTGCCTCCTTGTTTAACCGATTACGCTTTTCACCAATTCGCATTTTTTCAGGATGATGGATGTATCGAAGATTTGTGATGGATGCTTCTTTGAATAGGTCTTCTACCTTGTCTCGCCCATCATCCAAAATGATCCATTCCATTTTTTCCTTTGGAAACGTTTGCTGTTGATAGATTTGTATCAATGCTGGAATAAAGGGGCGACGATGATACGTTGGTGTGACAATGGATACTTCTATCATTTTCTTATTAGTTACACAGATTGTTTAAATCGTATGTATGTTAATATACATACGATATAATAGAATGTCTATCATTAGATAATGGGTGGTTTAGAGGCGATTACTGCTGGCTGTGGGGCGATTACTGATGGCTGTGGGGCGATTACTGATGGCTGTTGGGCGATTACTGCTGGCTGTGGGGCGATTACTGCTGGTTGAGCAACAGTGTTATTTACTGGTTTGCTATTTGGTACCACTGATGCTTGACTAGAAATAGTTGGTGGCATAGGTGCGTTTTTTGTTTGAGATGCGTTTGCTGGTGGTGTTTGAGATGCGTTTGCTTGAGGTACATTTGCTTGTGGTGTTTGAGATGCTTCAGATACGTTTGCTTCCTTTTCCTCTTGGTTTTTACCCTGAGGTTTAAAAAATTGTACCTTCTTATTTCCCTCTTCCACCTTCTTATTTCCCTCTTCCACCTTCTTATTTCCCTCTTCCACTGTATCAGGTGTTGTACTCGGTTCGACTGTTTTAGGCTTTTGAATGGGATGCATACCTTCAATTGTTAATTTCTTCTCAATATTTTCATACAATTCCTTAAAGGGCTCGGTATTTTTAATTTTATCAAGATATTCAAAGGATCCATTTAAATCATTCCAATAATTTTTCATAATGATTTCTAACCGATCATTTTCCTTCTTCATTCGTTCAGGCTTATCCGATTTTTGATACATAAATATCCATAAAAAGAATCGTATAAATGGAGAGGTAGGATAATATGTGGTTAAGGGTAAAATTGCAAAGATGGTAGGAAAACTTTGAGGAGGTTTGTCTTTTGCGGATGACAAATTCTTATTGTAATAATCATAACCCCGTTTTAATAAATAATACAATGCTACAAAGAAAGCACACGGAAAAAGAGTACTTGTAAAAAACCATGTAAAGATAAAAAAGAATGCACGAATGGGGGCTGCATACATAATCATATCATTAGCAACAAAACTTGCTAGCATAATATAAAAAAATATGAAAAAAAATTTTAATCCATACTCCCATAAGGTATCTTTCACTTTCGTCAATGTAGCTATAATAATTTCTTTCGAAGTTTTTGGCTTAGGCGGTGATGCATATCCCTCATCTTTCACAGGCTTCGCATCTTTTACAATCTTCGGTAAAATCTCAGGATTTTCTTTTTTTAAAAATACATCTTTCACTTCACTTAATTTGGTAATCGTAGTTTGATACATATCCACTACACTATCCTTTATTGATAATGTTTGTAATGTATTTTTTATTTCAGATAGCACCGACGACATTCTATCAATCCAATTGATTTTATTATAGAAAACAATACATCAAAATAAAAAGATAATTTTCTCTACAAAGCATACTTCAATCCTCCCATGCCAGCTGAGATTGACACCCAATTTAAACTTTCTACGTAAATAGCAACTTGATAGGTATAAAAACTATTGGCAGGAAGAGGAAAGACATTCAAATCCATTTGAAAGACACGAATACGACTACTATTGATACTTCCATCGGGTTGAGAACTCGGCGATGTGAGCCCAAATGGATACACCACTAACTCTGGATCCGGATTACCTGTCAGATACTTCCATGGTACCAACTCCGTATAATAACTAATCGGTTTCTCCTCTTGTAACAAATTACCATCTCCTAAAATGGCTAATGTTCGTAAAATCGATCGCTGCCCATTCAGAACAAGCATACCTGTAGCCTCTGTCTCATCGATAACAGGTCCCCATCCATTCGGTGGAATATAGGGTGGTTTTAACGGATTGACCCAATTGGTATAATTATCAATTTGATTTCTATATAAGATGGAATCGGAACGTCTTGGTACTACAAAAATACGCTCAATCGGGTTATGTGTATCTAATTCGACAAATTGTCGTGTTGTTAATCCATCAAAATTGTAAGATGTTACCTGACGTACCAAATATTGCAGGGGCTCGGAAGAAAATTGTGTGCGCTCATCATCCGTCAAATAAACATAGGTCATCTGGATACGGGGCTGTAACGACCATGTATTCAATAACGGTTTCGGTGTTCCAATATCCGTCAAAAAGTTATTAATAGTAACATCTGATATATCCGATACAGTGGTATAATATACATTCTGCGGCTGTAATGCGACAGGTGACGCATTGTATTGGTATCCTGGTGCAACCTGCTTTCCATTCACATCCAAAATCGTATATAATTGATTGATCGGTTTTAGTGTAATCTGAATTTCACATTCATGATACTGAAGAGCAATCAACGGCAGAGCCTCAAAGGTAGACTCTACAAACCAGAAGGGCAATGGAACCTGAATTTGTCTTCCCGCAATGGAGGGACGATTGATATTAGGCGGTGTTGTTGTTGATGCTGCAGGTCCATTGAAGTTATATACCAATGGATATCCTGTTCCCTTCGAACCTCCTGCATAGAGTCCATTTGCAGGGTCATATAATTCAGGTGTGTTTCCTACGAGTCGTTGCCATTTGGCAAAATCCGTTCGTGTCACATCCGATTGCGCCTTATTAATGATATAATCTCCATTAAATTCTTGAATCTTCTGACCACCAATAAAACATCCAATGTTCTGAATGATGTGAGCCCCAATGTATTTTGTCCATGCAAAATTGTATTGATTCTCTCCTCTACTTTCGACAAATTTACAGTAAATATCTGGCAAATTAAAGACAAAATACATATCACGTACGAGATCCGCAATGCGTTGTATTTTGAAACGAACCTGAATCGGCTGATCGTAGGATAAATCCTGCGGTCCATCCATCGAAAAAGTTACCGATTCCTCCGCAAAATGAGCATATTTTTTATAGGTTTTATAGAAATACGTAAAGTCAGGATTGCCGCTTAGCAATACGTTTTGTGCTCCGTAGGCTACTAAGGAGAATAGACCACCGCCTGGCATTACTATGTGTTGAGTAGTAAATATGTATGTCCTTTAGACCTACAGATTTAGTATCATATGTTATATGGTATCGTATTTAATATCTCTGTGCCCACCATGTATCGTCCAAATAAGGTGGTACGTTATTCATGATACCACTGTCCATTTCTGAGGAGGGACCCTCATTCATCAATTTCTGAATCTCGGCATAACATACTGCATAATTGAAATAGTTCAGACGACTCAACATTCCCTTCATCACACCAAATACATGAAAGCCGTCAATATCCGCAGATGGTATTGTTGCTTGTGTCAGATGTAGGATGCGGTTGCTAAAACAACACACATCCTGATAATTCTGATAAGGAGAATATCCGTCAAATGACATTTTTCGAGATAAATTACCATTAATAAAAATTTCCAATGCGCTGTTCTTGCATACAATCACTACATGAACCCACTTTTGAACGGGAAAGTTATCCACTTCCACAAAGTTATTCCATGTTTTAAAACTATTCATATAAATACGAAGGGTATTGGTATCCGATCGCATGTAAACACCGGGTGCCAATAAGGGGAATTGATTCGAATATCCCTTGTGGAAAATATGTAACAATCCTAATTCCTGGCGAAAAGTGGATGGATGAACATATAAGTAAAAGGAATAACTAAATTCAATTCCACTTCGTTCATTATCCGATACATTTGCGGTTTTTGCTCCAATCACATTTGGATTTTGAGGAACCGTGACGGATTTATCATCCGTAATATAGGTTTTGGGCAATAATACAGTTCGGTTAATAGATAAACGATTAATATATTTATAGATCAATTCAACGAAGATAAGTGCTAGATACGTAAGAAATACCCATACAATTGACATTAACATTTGTTGTACCATACCGGACTGACTAGCGCTAGCAGTTGATGCATTATTTTTTGGAGCGTTTGATGCGAACATTGCTCTCCTTACTAATTTGTAGTATTTATTTTAGCATATTCACAATTATTTTGGCGATACTGTTACATCTACACCAGTATCAAAGAATGAGGTAAACCACTGCCAAAATCCTGTGATTTGGTCGGGACCCGCAATATAATTCCGATAGACCACTTCTGGATTCAATGCTGCATCGTACATCATTGTGTTTGCAATTTGTCCACCAAATCCTCCACTCCACAATAAGTATCCAGAGTAACTGCTATCCACCTTAAAATAGTTAGGTAATACGCATGAGCGTGATAATTTTCCATCCAAATACACATCAACTGTCTTTCCATTCACTGAAACCGTAATATTGACCCATCGCTGTAAATCCACTTCAGGTAAGTCACAACCGGATGAAGCTGGTGCATCTAAAAGACCCGATTCCATCTGCTGAACATTGAAGGTCGCATTTAATGTGGCGACTTCTAATGATTCCGTTTGTGCTGTATCCGTACCGGTTGTTGTTGTCATCGGTGAACCCTTATCCATGGTATGAAAACGAACCATGAGTTTGGGCTTGAATCCACCCAAATAAATACGAATGCTATCAAAACTCGATCCTCCAATACGCAGAATAGATTTATTGTATCCACGACGATAGGACCAATTATTAATGTACAACCAGGTAGAAACTGTAAATTCACCACCTTCATAGAGTGTCGGCATTTTATCCGACGTAATCGTGATAGGTTTTACTGGATCAACATCCGCTTTCTGTGACTTCTCAAGTAAGGCAAAGGTATTGAATGTTTTGGGACCAAAAAGGTAATTGTATAAATAATAGATACCAAGAAGTCCTGCAAAAAAGAGAAGCACAGAAACCAATCTTGATACTGGAGACGAATTCGTATTGCTTTCCATTATCTGACAGATACACGGATATTCTATATAGAATTTTTATCTTTAAAATCTCTAAAAATGAAAATGGACAGTCTGCCCATTTTTAATGCGGTCAGATGCTACAGACAATACTCATTTCTAACTGGGATTCATTAAGCATAAGGCTAAGCATAAGGAGTATTCCATTGTAATAAATTACTACGTGGAGGTTTAGTAATAGGATCGCATGGCAAACCGGGGGGGCATTGACCAAATAATCTTATATTCGGAAAACTGATATCAAAAATATTACTCTCGATGACCATATTTGTCGTATCAACATATTTGAGACGTTCACGTTCTACTTCCGTAGGAGTAAGACGACGTTCACTAATAATAACATGAATCACTGAACCTGATAGTCCTTTATTTCCCACCGATAATGGACTACCAATCACAACAGGATAGTTCTGAAGTCGCTGTGAAGATACAATTTTATTATCATAAATAACATCAAATCGACGTCCATCACGTAATACAGCAATACATATCCATTTTTGCTTTGGAAGGGGTGGAAGTTCCATCAGTTCATCCTTTATCTTTCCCGAACTATCCTTTGTTCTTATTCGGATGCGAGCATTTGTCTGTTTATATCCATTTGGACCATGTGATATTTCAAAATACCAATTGTTAACGACTTGAAAGAGTGGCTTAAATTCATCTGGTCGAAGCTTATCGATATAGGTTGTTGTACGATCTCCCTGTTGTATATTAAAAAATCCCATGACAGTCGAACTTCCTGTTCCTAATAGTGTGGATTGTGTACGTTCGGACATCACAATCGTTTTGTTAGCAGATAATGGTGTCATCGTAGTTAATACATCCATGATATTCTCCTCCGAATAGTAGAATAAATAATAGATAAGTCCTATTATGATTCCTCCGTATAGGAGATATGTGTATGTGGAATAGACAATGGATAGCGTAATAACGATCGTTGCTGCGATAACTAATGAATATCCCAATATGCTACGTGTATTCATTCTATTTATTATATGTATTTGAGAATAATTTTATACTAGAAGATACCGTATCATAGGTATCAGTTGTCACATTATTAAAATCATCTAATTCGCCGCATGAAGATGTAGTAGACATTTGACCTGAACCAAAATCATTTCCTGTACTCATGGATGGTTCGGCATAACGAATTTCAGAACTGGTAAGTGCTCGTGACCAAATCTTTAGATTTCTCATTTTTGCCATACTCGATTCCGTGCCACTGATTGGATAAATATCACCCTTTACACTTTTTGGAACTGCACTAAAAGAACGTGTTTTCATTAAATGTCCATTGACATAGACTTCCATCGCATAGTCCATGATTACGACACCTATACGAAATGGTTCTTGAACAGGAATATTTGAAATAATCGCATTCTCCGTATTATTATCGGAATTAAGAATGGAAATCATTAAATCATTCGTATCAGGTAATAACGCAGCAATCACATTATAATTATCCACTAGTCCCAACAATGTATCTCCTGTAGGTTTTGAATGGAGGGTACCACCACGACGGAAGAGAATGCGGGGATGCTTTGAGAAATGAACATGTGGATTTTCAATAAAAAAATCGATGATAAAGGAATAACCATAATCCATATTTTGAATGGGTAGACCCTTATTGGGAAGAATGCCAGGACTTGATTTGTTCCAAAAGAGAACGCCATCATCCAGTCCTGGTACCACAAAAATACCGGGAGCGCCAGGCTGTAAACTAAATACGGGTGTAATAAAGAAATGGACAAATAGCATAATAATGAATATGACGATGGCAATTCCAAATAAATAGGATAGAATTTGTTTGACGTACGTTCCCAATTTCGATGAAGTATTTGAATTTATTCCAGTATATAAAGTACTACCCAATGATGCTCCAGGTGTTAAGAAAGATGTACCCAATATGCCAGGAGTACTCGATGTACTATTGGAACCTGATGGTTTTCCATTCTTTCCTAAAAAATATTCTTTAGCATTCATGTCTCTTTCTACTATTATTATCTGAATACAAATATAATTATTTTATATCATTTTCAACCATAAGAAATAGTATTCATAAACTTATTTTTGTAAATGATGTAGAAAATAGAAGATACCTCCTAGCGTGGATAAAATAGCAGAACCTGTAATGAATCCCTTCACAAACGAACGATAGTCCACTTCATTCATATCTTCCTTGGTCCAGACGGGAGAACGGTTACGATTTCCTATTCGCTCATAATACGCTAATACTTCCTCCAATGTCCATTCAGGCTTTTCCAACATTTTATTCACACTGTTATGAATATCTACTGTCCATTTAATAAGATCTGTTCTAGAATCAAGGAATGGCGTAAGAGGGTTCTTTATTAGATGCTCTTTATAATGCTGACGACAAATACTACATGGAAGCAAATAGGCTAATGATTCATAAAATTCTTTCGCACACTTCTTATCAGTATATGTTGGATTCTTTGGATAACCCAGTGCAACAATATGAATGGTATGCCAAAAAAAAGGTCCCCAGACACTCGGGGGAAACAGCATTCTATTCAATCCCTTTTATTTCTTATTTCTCTCTTTTTCACAAAGTGAGAGGTAAGACCTGTGCAGTAGAGTCTCGGAGAGAAGGACACATAGTAGTAATACACATGTACAATGCGATCTAAAGACCTTCGTATATTATCTCCTAAGGATTTGTGCATTTCAAATGATTCATACTGGTAACCGGACACAACAATGCACAAATTGTGGATTAACAGGTCATCTTTTTCGCAATTGTCTTGCGCCTGTGACTAGTTATGGAATCATTGCTGTCAAATATGATAATGATATCAATCGTTCCTCTTTATTTTCAAAAACAACCATGGTAAATAATGGAAATGATTCCATCCAATTTCTTTTGATTCAACGAAAAGATTCCTTATCCTTTGTTGAATTCATACGTGGGAAATACAACCAATATGATACGGAATACATTTCTAAATTGCTACTGGGTATGACACAGGATGAACAGCATCGGCTTCGTACTAAAAATTTCTATGAATTATGGCAGGAATTATGGGGAGAATCATCAGGCATGAGATCTCATAAAAATGATTATGAATCCTCTGAAAAACGATTCATGCAAATTTGTGATCAGTTGCCCGCTCTCCTTCTTCAATATCCTACCAAATGGGTAGAACCTGAATGGGGATTTCCGAAAGGACGACGCAATCCTTATGAAAATGATATGAGTTGTGCCATTCGGGAATTTCAAGAAGAAACCGGTCTCAATCGCACCGATTTTGTTGTCTTACAAAATACGTACTCTATTTCGGAAACCTTTTTTGGGTCCAATCATATTCATTATTGTCATAAGTACTATATTGCGATATGTAATACTTCAGTGGAAGTGGAAATGAATATACAAGATTTTCATATGTCTCGTGAAATTGGTGCGATTAAATGGTGCTCATTAGATGAAGCAACCTCAAAGATTCGTCCGGATAACGTAGAAAAGCGAGAGATTTTATTAAAGGCTGGAAAGATTATGAAGAATTTTCATCCTGTTCATACCAATGAATTGCCACGATCCAATTATCGTATGTATTAATTCCATGGATTTGCTACCTACACACTTCTATCATGATAGAAGCGTTTAGAAAGAAAATCAAATATCACTCCATCAATAGTATGGCGTTGCCTAATTTTCTAATGAACGACCCCTATGCTAATGAGAATGAAGCATCCGCTGTCAAGGTCCCATCTCCTGTTCCTGTGCAAGCACCAGTCGCAGCATCAGTCGCAGCACCAGTCGCAGCACCAGTCGCAGCACCAGTCGCTCCTCCACAAAATATCATTAAGAAAAGACCACCAGTCGCAGCATCAGTCGCAGCATCAGTCGCAGCACCTGTCGCTCCTCCACGCAGTATCATTAAGAAAAGACCACCTGTTGCTGCATCTGTAGAAAAACCACCTCAGTCTATTAAGAAAAAACCACCTGTTGGTGAATCAGATAGACCAAGAGTTACATTTGCACCATCACCCAATAAGATAAAAAGAAAACCAAGGGTGGCTGCGCCAGTAGCTGCGCCAGTAGCTGCGCCAGTAGCCGAGCCAGTAGCTGCACCAGTAGCCGAGCCAGAACCTATTCCTGATCCTTCCAATGACTCAGATGAAGAAATTGTAAATGAGGAACCCGATGATGCCGATGATTCAGATGAATCCAATGAGGAAAGTGAGGAAGTCAAGGAATTACGAAGACAATTAGCAGAATTGGAGGCTCGATCTGTTGACAGCAGTAATATTGATAGCAGTAATTTTAATAACAGTAATATTGATAGCAGTAATATTGATAGCGTAGAAGCATTAGAACAAGCAATCGCTAATATAGAAGCAAAACAATCAAAATCTCAAAAATCTATAGCGGAACCCCAAGAGGAAGTAGAACAGGAACCCCAAGAGGAACAGGAACCCCAAGAGGAACAGGAACCCCAAGAGGAACAGGAACCCCAAGAGGAACAAGAACAAGAACCCCAAGAGGAACAAGAACAAGAACCCCAAGAGGAACAAGAACCTC
>Ga0164293_10000215_pt1 | contig 42592 bp, 30 predicted proteins | sample GEODES118metaG_FD_111487 | JGI IMG/M metagenome (GOLD analysis project Ga0164293, IMG submission 111487) | Eutrophic lake water microbial communities from Lake Mendota, Wisconsin, USA - GEODES118 metaG | ecosystem: Environmental > Aquatic > Freshwater > Lake | place: USA: Lake Mendota...
TGGCACCGCTGGATCGGTGCCCCCGCCGCGCTCTTTCTCGCCTTCGCCGCCCTCACCGGCGTTCTCGTTGCCGGAACTGAGTTCTTCGGCGAGGACGAAGCCCTTCGCGAGGCCAACCGTGAACTCGTAAGCGCCGTCAAGACGGACTCGCCGCCCGACGCGTGGACGGGGCTCATTTCGCAGGTCATGGCCGGTGCCGCCAAGGAGGCCCCCGGGGCGCCCATCGACAAGATCGCCATCGAACTCAAGGGCAAGGAGCCGGTGATCACGTTGTATCTGGGCCGTCCTGAAGGCGGCGAGGACAAGCGTCTCGTCTTCGACGCCCGTACGGCGCAGCTCCTCCGCAGCGACGGGTATGCGGACAAGCCCTTCATCAACCGCGTGCATTCCGGTGAGGCGTTCGGAGACGGCGGCCTCGTGTTCGCCATGGTGTGGGGGCTCGCGCTGTTCGCCCTCACCGTCTCCGGCTTCGCGCTGTATTGGCGTCTGGCCAGTGCCAACCGGGCGGGACGCACGGGGCTCAAGCGCTGGTTCTTCTGAGCCAGGAGCTCACGGTAGTCGCGACAGCAGCTGCCGGCGGACCACCGCGAGAATCTGGTCGGTGGACGCCGGCTTGGGGATGAAGTTGTCCCCCGCCACCATGGTCACATCGGCCGGGGTATGGCCTCCGGCAATAACCAGTTGACGCGCATCCAGTGAAAGGAACTCAGGGAGAGACCGGTACCTCCCAGCGGCGTCGCAGGGGCAGACTGAGTAGTGTACCACCGATCAGGGCCAGCGCGTATCCGTAGGGCGCGTACGCCGCCGTGAGCCCGCAGGCGAGAGCCAGGACGAACGCCGAAGGCGTGGGCCACTGATCGCGAACGAGGGCGAGCACCGCCACCGCCTCCACGAACAGCAGGGCGCCGAGCACGGGGCCCGGCACCAGACGCTGAAAGGCGGCCGGATCCCCGACGAGAAAGAGCCCGGCGAAGAGGAGCGCGATGCCGTACACGATAGCGCTGCCACCGGTGCGCGCGCCGAAGATGTAGTGTCCCACGATGCCGCCCGAGCCATGGCACACCGGGAGCCCGCCCAGTGGGGCGGCCGCGAGGTTCATGAGTCCGTAGGTGGTGCCGATGCGCCTGACCGTGAGGGGTTCGCGGTCGGGGAAGAAGTCGGCGACCACCTGACGGGTGGCGAGCACGGAGTTGCCCAGTGAGAGGGCGATCTGGGGGAGGGCCAGAAGGAGCGCCGCATGTGCGAACTCATCGCCGGTCGGCCAACGGGCCGGGAGCGACGGCAGACGGAAGCCCCAGGGGCCGGGAGTGCCGGCGGGCCAGGTGACCGCGGCGTAGGCGAGACCGAGGGCGAGCACCACGAGGCCCGCCGGCACGTGCCGGTTGCGGCGCATGACCGTGATGACGCCCAGCGCGGCGGCGGCGAGCAGCCAGCCGTTGGTGCCACCGGAGGGGAGGAAGCGGGTGACGGCGAGGGTGAGCAATTGAATGCCCAGCCCCACCTGAATGCCGCGCACGACCGGCTTGGGCACGTTGCGGGCGATCCATGCGAGGGCGCCCGTGTTGGCCAGGAGCAGCATGGTCACGCCCACGATGAGCCCGCCAGCCGCGAGGAGCGGCGGCGCGATCTTGCCAGCGATGGCGATGGCCGCCATGGCCTTGAGCGGCTGCACCGGCATGGGGAGCCGGTAGGCGAGCCCGGAGAAGATCTGGAGCGTACCGAAGGTGACGAAGGCGGCGGACGCGTCCATCCCCGTGGCGAGAATCACGCCCACGAGCAGCGGCAGATCGGTGCCGAGGTCACCGAACGCGCCGGCGATTTCGTGGCGGGAGAAGTCGAAGGGACGAGCCATGGGAGGTGAAAGGTGGCGCATATCGAGCTCGCACGACACCGGGCGGGCGTACCGTTAGTTTGACGAGGCGCACGCAGGTGGTGTACCACACCGCCACGCTCACATTCCTTTCGTCTGACCAAGGTGATGGTGCCAGCAGCTATTCGGGTAGAGCGGATACGGAAGGCCTACGCGAATCACGTCGCGGTCCGGGACATCTCGCTCACCGTGCCCACAGGAACCGTTTTTGGCCTGCTCGGCCCCAACGGTGCCGGCAAGACCACCACCATTCGCATGATCCTGAACATCATGATCCCCGACTCGGGGCACATCGAGGTTCTCGGCCGCCCGAGTGGTGATCCCGCCGTCTCCGACCGTCTCGGGTACCTGCCCGAGGAGCGCGGCCTATACCGCAAGATGGAGGTCCGCCGTGTCCTCCGGTTTCTCGGGCGCCTGAAGGGACTCGAAACGAAGGAAGCCGATCGACGCATCGACAAGTGGCTCGAGCGCCTCAGTTTGCGCACGAGTCAACAGGATTGGAGTACCGCGAAGGTGGAAGATCTCTCGCGCGGCATGCAGCAGAAGGTCCAGTTCGCGGGAACGATGCTGCATGACCCGGAACTGGTCATTCTCGACGAGCCATTCAGCGGTCTCGATCCGGTCAACGCGCAGGCGCTCAAGGATACCGTGCTCGAGCTTCGTCGTGAGGGGCGAACGGTCATCTTCAGCACGCACGTGATGGACGCGGCCGAGCGTATGTGCGATGCCGTGGCCATCATCTCCCGCGGTGAAGTCGTCGCCAATGGCACGCTCAGCGCGCTCAAGGCCGAGTTCGGCGGCCCGCGGCGCGTGTCGCTACAGTTTGCCGGTAGTGGTCGTGATCGTGCCCGGGCGGTCCTTGAGGATCGTACGCTGGTGGCCGCGGTGGACGATCTGGGGCAACTGGTGGAAGTGGATCTCGCTGCCGACGTGTCGTCGCAGCAACTCCTGCGGGCCCTCGTGGCCCACGATGTGGAGCTCGCACGGTTCGATCGCACGGAAGCGTCGCTCCACCGCATCTTCCTCGATCGAGTCGGCGCCACCGGTGTTGAAGCGGGGTTGAGCGGCCATGGGTAAGCTTGCTGCGGTCATTGACCGGGAATTCACCGAACGCGTTCGTTCGCGCTGGTTCGTCGCGAGCACGCTCTTCGCTCCCCTCCTCTTCGCGGCGCTGTTCATTGGGCCGCCGTACCTCGCCGACAAGTCGTCGCGTTCGGTCGACCTGTCGGAAATGGTCATCGTCGATGGCACCGGCACGCAGATGGGCGAAGGGATCGCGACGGAACTGGCCGGAGGGTTGACCGGCTCTGGGAAGCGTGCCCGTGTGATTCCCGTACGTGGCGATGACTCCACGCGTGTACTCGACTCGCTGCGCACCAAGCTCGGCGAAAATGCCTTGCCGGCCGTGGCGATCGTCGATGTGAACACGGTGAACACCGGTGTCCTACGCCTGCTGTTGGCGGGTGGTGCACCCTTGGTGACTTCGGAACGGGTGCAGGGAGCGACAGAGCGCGAATTGTTGCGGGCCCGTGTTGCCGAAGCCGGTCTCGACGTCGAACAGGCGCAGCGTATCGCCAAGCTGCGTGTGTCGGCCACCGTCGAGCGGGTGATGAAGGGCGGCCGCAGCAACGCCGCGCAGGTGAACCTCGTGTTCGGCGGCGGCGTGGCGGTGCTGCTCTACATGATCATCGTGCTGTATGGGCAGATCGTGCTGCGCGGTGTGACCGAAGAGAAGCAGTCGCGCGTTTCGGAGCTGGTGTTGGCCAGTGTATCGCCGCGCGTGCTCCTGTTCGGCAAGGTCTTCGGCATTGGCGGGGTGGCCCTGCTCCAGCTCACCGCCTGGACCATCAGCGTCGTGATTCTGCTGGCCAACCGGGCGCGGGTCCTCGGCGCGCTTGGCGTCACGAGTACGAGTATGAGTCTCCCCAGTGTGACCCTGAGCGAGGCGTTACCGCTTCTCGCGTATTTTCTCCTCGGGTACACGTTGTATGCGGCGCTCTTTGCGGCCGTGGGCTCCATTGTGAGTTCCGAGCAGGAGGCGCAGCAGGCACAGACACCGGTGATCATGCTCCTGGTGGGGAGCATGGCGTTGCTCCAGCCGGCGCTCGCCGACCCCGACGGGCCGATCGCGCGCACGATGAGCCTCGTGCCGTTTTCGTCACCCATTCTCATGCCGCTTCGCCTGGGACTGGCCTCGGTGCCCCTGTCCGAACTCGCACTGTCGATTGGGTTGCTCGCCCTCACCACGGGCGCGGCCATGATCGCGGCGGCGCGACTCTATCGCACTGCGCTGCTCATGCACGGCAAGCGCCCGTCCATTGCCGAGATCCTGCGTTGGATTCGCCGCAACGACTGAGACATCGCACTCACCTCACAAGCACAACGCCCCGGAGCACCATACGGCTCCGGGGCGTTGTGTTTCGGTTGCCGCTGGCAACCGAACGCTGAGACACCGTGTTGGCGATTACGCGGTCTGAGACATGCAGTGCTGATCGAACGCCCGCGTGAGGTCGGCCGCGATCTCCTGCGCGCTCCGCCCCTCGATCTGATAGCGTTCCAGCATGAACACCACATCGCCGTCCTTCATGAGCGCGATGCTCGGTGACGACGGCGGATAGCCCACGAAGTAGCCGCGCGCCCGGTCCGTCGCCTCACGATCCTGCCCGGCGAAGACCGTGGTCGACACGTCGGGCTTCACGGCGTGCTGGAGCGCCATCGCCACCGCCGGTCGCGCGTTGCGCGCCGCGCACCCGCACACCGAGTTCACCACCACCAACGCGGTGCCCTTCTGATCGGCGAGCTTCGCATCGACTTCGGCCACCGTCTTCAGCTCTTCGACGCCGAGGCGCGTGAGCTCCTGACGCATGGGAATGAGCAGCTGTTCGGGGTACATCATTGTTGCAGACTCCGTGTTGGGGCATGCTCCCGTGAAACGGGAGCCGTTTAGTAATCCGGGATATCCTCGCGGGGCTCGCGCACCAGCGCCAGAATGGCGGCCTGCGGCACCACGAGATACTGCTCGCTCTCAAACGTGATCTCCACCGCGGCCTTGCGGAAGAAGAGCGCGTAATCGCCAACCGAAGCCTGCATGGGCACATAGCGGGCTTCGCGGCCGCTCTGGCCGCCGATGCGCCAGGGTTCGTCGCCCTGATCGGCAAGATCGGGGAGTGCGAGCCCGGGGCCGGTGGCGACGATCTCGCCCCCCTGCACCGCCTGGTTATCCACGGCCGTGGGTGGCAGGTAGAGCCCCACCTTCGAGCGTTGTTCGCCGTCTTCCAGCTTTACGAGTACGCGATCGCCCACGACGATCAAACGTTTCTTGGTCATGCGGGCAATCTAGCGATCGCCGGAAGTGGGGTAGGCCCCACTACCGAGTGAGCGCGCCGTGCGATGCAGCTGGGCGACGGCGAAGCGCGCCAGCTCCTCCACGAGCCCCCGCAATTCCTTCTGCTTGTTCGCCGAGGCGGTCGTGAAAGCATAGCGCGCCCCACCCAGTGCGCCGGACAGGATACCGAGCAGCGCGCCGAGCGCCACGATCCCCCCGGCGGACTTCGACAGCACCGCCATGGTGACCGAGCCGATGGCCACCCCGAGCCCGGCGCCCAAGCCGCCGTACAGCCCGCCGGCCACCCCCGTGATATCCTCGTAGGCGCGCACCACCGTCCGGCCGTTCCGTACGGCCACCGTGAGTTGCAGGGTGCGCACCATGCCCCCTTGTCCCGCTCGCGCCGCACCCGTGGTCATCGTCAGCGTGCGCCCCACCGCATTCACGGCGATGAGATCGCCAAGCGACCGCTGGGCGATATCGGCGATTTCCTCGAACGCGTCGATAGACAATTCGCCGTCGAGCACGCATTCGAATTCGATCTTCGTGTGGGCACCCAGGAAGGCGTTGGGCGCCTGTCGCATCCGCGCCCCGGGCGTCACCTCCACCCGCGAGAGGGCGGTGGACTGCCGTCGCTCTGCCAGTGCGCGCTCCACGTACTTTGGCGCAATGCCTGCTTCGGCCGCCGCATGCATGACCACGTCCAGATCGTAGCCGCGAGTGGGCGACGGTGCGTCGGCCGTCGCCGAATCGGCAGCAGCCGCATCGGCAGGCGTCGACAGCAGCGCCGGCGGCACCATCATGCCGGTGTGCGCTTGCAACTCGGCGGCGCGCGCCCACACGGCCTCGGCCTCAACCGACGACAACCGCGCCGGCACCGCGAGGGTGGGCACGACGGGCGTGGCGGTGCGACTACCATCGACCGCATCGAGTTGGTGCAGCAGCGCCCGCGCCGACGGCACGCGGTCGTCGGGCCGCTTCTCCAGCAGAGCGGCGACCAGCGCATCGAGGGCGTCGGGGGCATCGGGACGATACTCGTGCAGCCGCGGCGGCGCGCTGTTCACGTGCGCCACGAGCACCGCCGACGCCGAGTTGCGCTCGAACGGGAAGCGCCCGGTAAGCATGCGGAAGAGCAGCACCCCCAGCGCATACAGATCGCTTCGACCGTCGAGTGCCTCACCCGTCACCAGTTCGGGGCTCATGTATTGCACGGTGCCGAGCACGGTGCCGGTGGCCGTGAGCGGCTGCGCTTCGCTCACGCGGGCGATGCCGAAGTCGGTCACCACGGCGCGCCCCGCCATGTCGAGCAGCACGTTCTCCGCCTTGATGTCGCGGTGCACGACTCCTTGGGCATGCGCCGCCTCCAACGCGAGCGCGAGCTGACGGATCACCGCCACCGCGCCGACCGCGTCGAGCGGGCCCTCGCGCTGCAATCGCTCCGCGAGCGACTCCCCATGCACATACCCCATGGTGAAGTACACCACGCCCCCACGCTCAGCGGCGGAGTAGATGGGCACGATGTTGGGGTGCGACAGCGCGGCGGCGGTACGGGCCTCGCGCAGAAATCGCTCGCGCACCGCCGGGTCGAGCGCGAGATGCGGCGGCAGCGTCTTGATGGCGACGCGCCGCTGCAACTGCGTGTCGTCGGCGAGATACACGACCCCCATACCGCCACGACCGATCTCGCGCAGCAGGCGGAACTCGCCACTGAGCGCATGCGCCAGAGCCGGTGCCGGTTCCGGCCAGGTGAGGGCGTCCGTGTTCATGCGATCATGGGGAAGAGAGGCGTGTACGCCGTCCCTTCAAGTTACCCAAAGGCCGCGCAATGGAAGCGTCGGGTCTGCGCCGCTTGTGGCAAGCCCGGCAACTACTTGAGCGGCGCCTTGACGATGTGAAACGTGTTCTGTCGGCCGAACGCCCAGCGCACCTTGCCGTTGGCGTCGATGATCACGTCTTCTTCCTGCGCCGAGCGAACCTGCTGGTTGTTCCATTCGGGTACGGGCGTGGTAGCCTGCAGCTCGATGGAGTACCACATGCCCGGGATGAGCTTGTGGTCGCCGCGCCCCGGCACGCCGTCCTGGTAATCCCAGAGTCCCACGAGGGCACCGGCCCCGTGGCCGTTGAGCCCGATGGGGTGCGAGTACTCAGTGCCGTCGATGCCTTCGCCCTTCATGCGCGTGAGCACGGCCTTGAGCACCTCGTTCCCGGTGCGACCAGGCTTGAGCTCTTCGATGGTGAGGTCCTGCAGGCGGTTCGAGTTGGCGAGCGCCTTCTTGATCCCCGCCGGTACGTCCGTCTCACCGGGCTTGAGCACGTAGCCCATGTGCTGGGTGTCGGTATTGAGGCCCATGGCCGTGACACCGAAGTCGCAGTGCAGAATGTCGCCCGCGAGAATCGTCGGATTCACGCCCACCAGTTCGGGGCTGCCGAAGGCGCGCTGCACTTCCACGCTGGGCTGGAACCAGGTGGAGAGGCCGAGGTCGGCGAGCCGCTGACGCATCCACCACACCACATCGTCGGCCTTGGTCACGCCGGGCGTGATAACCTTGCTGGAGAAGGCTTCGCTGATGATGTCCCACGCCACGCGATTGAGCTCACGGAAGGCGGCTTCCTCTTCGGGCTGGCGCGCGGCGATGAGGTCGACGGCGAGCGCTTCGGCGTTCACCACCTTGCCGGCCCACTGCGGCCCGAGGGCTTCGAGCATGCCTTCCTTCTCGCCGCTCGCGAGACCGTCGGCGAAGGCGAACGTGCGCGACGTGTTGATGGCGATCTTCTGCGGCTTGCGCTCCTCGATGACCTGCTTGAGGATCTGCCACTGCTCGTCGCCCCAGAGTTCAGCCTGCCGCGAATTCTCGCGGCTCCCCGCTGCGGGCGCGGCCACCGGCTTCATGCTGCGTACGGCCTTGAACACGTTCCCCTGCGAGGTACCGCCGAGGGCGATGCGCTCGATACCCTGCTGCGGTCCGCGATCGAAGAACACGTAGATGGTGCGACGGCGCGCCGCGAACGTGGTGGGCGACGTGATGGCGCGGAACACGGGATCTTCGTTGTACTCGCGCATGGGCACGACCCACATATCCACCTTCTCACGGCGCATGAGGGCGGGGAGCGTGCGCTCCATGCGCAGCTCGAACCACTTCTGCTGCTGCATGGCCTGATCGCGCAGCAGTCCGAAGGGGCGCAGCGTGTCGGCCGCGGGCGAGCCGCTGGTGCGCGTACCCGGAGTGGCCGGGAAGGCGATGGGCTGGGCGGAAACCGCGGCGGGGGCGAGGGCGGCGGAGATCGCGAGGGCGGCGATAGAGAGGCGCATTGGCGAGTTGGCGTTGGATCGGAGTTGTGGCAACAGCAAACGGCAGACGGCAGACGGCAGACGGCAGGAACGACAGTTCGCAAACGGGGGTCACTACGCGGGGTGTTGAGCCTGCTTCCTACGCCCTGCGTCCTTCCTTTCAACCAGCGGCCGTTGACCGTTGGTCGACGGCTTTTCTGACCAGCTGGACGACGAGGGCGAGGACGAGCGCGAAGATGGCGATGGTGAGCCCGCGCTGCCACAGTGTTTGCGCGGCCATGGGCCACCAGTCGCCCCAGCCGGCCATCTGCGAGCCGTAGCGCTCGCGCCCGAAGACGATGAGTACGGAGCTCATCCCCATTTCCACGACGAATTCGATGAGGGAGAACGCCAGGGCACGCCGAGGCCAGCGCTTGACCGGGTAGTTGCCGAGGTGCCAGGTGAGCATACCACAAAGGAACAGCACACCCAGCGTGAGCCCGGCCACGAAGAACAGCCAGCTGCCGCTTCCCAGCATGATGGCGCGCCAAACGCGCAGCACGAGCCCGGTGATGCCGGCAGGCTCGATGGTGCGAATGGCAAAGGCGCGCAGCGGGTGAAGCTTCTCCTCACCCCAGTGGATCACGTCGCGCGGGAAGAAACGGGACATGCGGGCAAGCTACGCGCGGGAGCGGGGGGCGCTAGTACGGTGCGTCGTGGGGGCTGGGGTGGACTACGCGCGATCGACTACGCGTTGGCGCCTACGCGTTGGGAAAAACGCGTTGGAACGGACGCATTGGCACGAACGCGGAGGGGCGCGGGCGACAACGCGGGCGACAACGGGGCGCGCCTCGGCCTTCGGCCGTTGGCGCGCGGCGTGGGTGCCAGCGTGGGTGCCGGCGTAGGCGACAGCGTATCTCCGCGTTTGTGCCAACGCGTAGGTTCCAGTGCGTTCGTGCCAACGCGTTCGTGCCAACGCGTAGGCGACCGCGCGTAGTCGACCACGCGTAGGCAACGACGCCCAGACAAAACGTGCAGACAACGACGCGCAACCCACGACGCGCCACTTCCCCCTACTTCACCACCCCGAGCAGAAAGCCCAGACTTTCCGGCACGTGCGCGCGCCAGTAGTCCCATGTGTGCGCGCCCGGGTACTCCGTGTACGTGTGGGGGATGCCGAGTCGGGTGAGCGCGGCGTCGAAGTCGCGGTTCTGCGCGACCCACGTGTCGCTCACGCCGATATCGAAGCGGAGCGCGGGGAGCCGGGCCTCCTGGCGCTGTGCACGCGCCTGCAACCGCTCAGCCATCACCTGCGGGTCGCGCGCGCGCCAGGCGAGCGTGTCGTTGCCGAACACGGCGCGCAGCGACGGCCACAGGTGGCGGACGCCGGCGCCGAGTTCCTGCATGGTGCGCCCGTAGCGGGCCGAGTCAGTAGGGGTCGCGCCAATTCGCAGGCGCGGCGACAGCACCCCGGAATGACTCGCGGCGGCGGCAAAGCGGTCGGGGTAGGCGAGGGCCAGCGTGATGGCGCCGTAGCCGCCCATACTCAGCCCCGCGATCCCACGGCTCTCGCGGGTGGCACGGGTGCGATACGTGCGATCCATGTATCCCACGATGTCGTGCGCCACGTAGTCGTCGTAGTGGGGCCACGGCACGCAGTAGGTGGCGGCAGGCTCGCGGCGCACGGTGTCGGCGGCGCACCCGGCGTCGGGCAGCGACGCCCACGTGGTGTACCAGCCGTCGTCACCGTCGGGCATAACCACGATGGCCTCGGGTAGACCGGCGGCGATGAGCGAGTCCATCACCAGTGGCAGGCGGCCAGCGCCGGCCCAGTCGCGCTCACTCCCACCGCGTCCGTGGAGATAGACGAGCAGCGGATAACGCTGCGTGCCGCGGCCGTACGACGGCGGCAGATAGACCGTGACGGACTTGGAGAGACCGAGAGACTGCGCCCACACCGTGTCGGTGCGGAGCTGGCCCCTTGGCGGTTGAACGGCGCGAGCTTGAAGGGCGCGAGCGGGAACGGCGCGAGCTGGTGGGGCGCTGGCTCGAAGGGCGCGGACAGCGGAAGCTTGAACTACGGGAGCTTGAACTACGAAAGCTTGGACAGCGGAAGCTCGCGGGGCGGAAAGGGTGACAACGGCACACACCGTCGCGACGATCGCCAGCCCGCGGGCCCCGCGTATCAGCACGCTCATCGAATGATCGTACCCAACCGACCCCAACGGATATCGGTGATGAACGGCAATGGCTTGTCGCTCTCATCAGCGCGATACGAGTAGTACACGAACACCGGGCGGCCGCGCACGTTCTCGCGCGGGACGAAACCCCAGTAGCGGCCGTCCTTGGAGTCGTAGCGGTTGTCGCCGAGCATGAAGAGCATGTCCTTCGGCACCACGAGCGGGCCCCAGTCGTCGAGCGTGGGCTGCGCGGGGGGATCGCCGGCGCTGCTCCCGCGCACCTCGAAGGGCTTCTGCCACTGGAAGAGCGGGTGCGAAAACCCACCGTCGCCCTTCTCGTTCTGCGACGCCGCAAAGCCCTGACGCTGCGGCATGCCGTTGAGATAGAACAGGCCGCCGCGCATCCACACGGTGTCGCCGCCCACCGCCACCAGCCGCTTCACCAGCGTGGGGTTGGGATCGTCGGGCTGGTCCACCTGCGTGGGCGACATGAACACCACCACGTCGCCGCGCTCGGGGTCGTCGTAGCCCGGCAGGTTGATGTCGGTGAACGGCACGTGCGGGCCGTACGCGAGCTTGTTCACGAACAGCCAGTCGCCCACCAGCAGCGTGGGGATCATCGAGCCCGACGGGATGCGATACGCCTCGAGGAGGAACGTGCGCACCACAAGGAAGATCGCGAGGGTGACCGCGATGGCCTTGAGGTTCTCCCACGAGAAGAAGCTGTCGCCGGAGCCGGCGGACTTGCCACTGCGAAGCGCCGAGACGGAGCTACCGCCGGCGTTGCCACTGCTGGAGGAGGCGGACTTCTTCGAGGCCACGGATATACGGGTAGGTGTTCCACGAGATCCGCAGGACGGCGACGCCCTCGGCGTCCCCGTCCCGGCGGTGGGACTTCGGAAATGTACAAGGGGCGCATCCGGATGGATGCGCCCCTTTCTCGTACGAGAACCGCCAGTCGCAGGTTACGACAGGTGCTTCGAAACGAGCTTGGTCATGTCGAACATGCTGACCGAGGCCTTGCCGCCGAACACCTTCTTGAGCTTGTCGTCGGCGTTGATCTGGCGCTTGTTCTTCTGGTCCTGGAGGCCGTGCTTCTTGATGTAGGCCCAGAGCTTCTTCACAACTTCGGTGCGCGGAAGCGGCTTGTCGCCGACCACGGCGGCAAGGTCAGCGCTCGGCTGGAGCGCCTTCATGAACGCCGCATTCGGCGTACGCTTCGCGGCCTTCTTGGCGGGCGCCTTCTTGGCGGCAGCCTTCTTCGGAGCGGCCTTCTTGGCCGGCGCCTTCTTGGCAGCAGCCTTCTTCGGGGCAGCCTTCTTCGGGGCGGCCTTCTTGGCAGCAGCCTTCTTCGGTGCAGCCTTCTTCGCAGCCTTCTTCGCAGCGGCCATGTCGTCTCCTGAGAGTGGGGACCGTGTGGGTCGCGTCGAGCAACCAATTTGATCTCGACAGATCGCGCGAAGACGGGAAGCGCTTCGCGGACGCGCACAAACTACAATCGCGCATAGGGCGCGCAATAGTGGATTTCGCGTTTTCCCTCTGAAAAACGCGATTTTTTTCGGATTTTTTCTGTTTTTTCCCTCTGACACGCCGTTTTTTCTCTCGGCGCATCGTCGTTTTCCCCTCTGAAACGCAGTGCGACGCGCGTGATGCGCCTCAGCGCGGCGCCATGTGAATAGAGAGAAAATGTGTTGTGGCGGCGATGACCGCGGCGCGGGGACGGCGATCGGCGAGACGCACGTATCCCTGCGGATCGCCATCGTGGTCGGGAAGCAACAGGTGATCGGTGTCGCTTACATGCCGCACCTCGACGTCCGCTCCGGCGTCGCGCAACACCGCGGCGAGTTCGTCTGCATGCTCCGGCGGTACCTGACGATCGGTATCTCCGTGCACGAGCAGCACTGGTCGCGTCACCGACGTCGCGACCGCTCGCGGGTCGAGCGCAAACCACCGGCGCAGCCACGGATCGTGCGCGGCCATCTGCTCCGCTTCCGATTCGGCGGCGGCGAGCACGGCGCGCCGCTCGGTGGAGGGCCACCGGGCGAGATCGCTGCTCACGAGCTGCTGGCGTTGCCACCGCGCGATCTCGCGACCGGAGCGCGACGGCGCCCCCAGCAGGACGAGCGCCCCCAGCGCAGGATCCGCACGCGCCGCGAGCAGTGCCACCACGGCGCCCTCGCTGTGCCCCACGAGCGCGATGCGCGCGCGGTCGATACTCGGCTGCCGCCGCAGCCACGAGACAGCCGCCGCCGCATCGCGCGCGAAATCGTCGGTGGTCGCCCCCGCGAAGCGGCCGCGTGAGGCCCCCGTGCCGCGATCATCGAGCCGAAGCACGGCGAACCCCGCCGACACCAGCGCCGCACTGAAGTCGCGCCACGGGGCGTATCCCGGGAGTTCCACGCGCGCGCCATCGCGATCCTGCGGACCGGATCCCGCAATGAGCAGGACTGCCGGTACAACAGCGCGCGGTGCGTCGGTATCGGCGGCCCCCGTGCCGACAGCCGCCGGCCAGCTGATGGTGCCGGCGAGTGTCGTGGCAGAGTCCACCTCGATCACGACGTCGGCGGCGTGCGTGTCCGCGCGCAGGGGCGCGCGGGAGTCGCCGCAGGCCATCGTTGCGAAGGCCATGCCCGCACACCACACCGGTCGGCAGCAGATCGCCCACTCACTGGCGCGTCGCCGCATCCGCTGCGCCCGCGGCACAGCCGTCAGACCGTGTCGTGCGCCAAGGTGCGCAGCAACCCCACGCTCGTCACATCCCACGGGTCGGGGGTGGCGTCGTCCTCGGCGACCTCGGTGATCTGCTGCGGCGTTTCGAGGATCAACGGAATCCCCTGTGCCCGGTGGTCCTGCAGCAGCCACCCGAAGGCCGTCTCCCCGATGAGCCCCTGCCCGATGAGCGCGTGGCGATCCTTGTTCGAGCCAAGGGCGCCTTCGCTGTCATTGAGGTGCAGAAACGCCGGTGGTTCACCCGTGGCCGCTTCGAACTCGTCGAGCACCTGGGTGAGCGCCGCACGCGACGCCGCGATGGGAAATCCGGAGGCAAACAGGTGGCAGGTATCAAGCCCGTAGCCGGTGCGGTGCCGCTGCTCGGTCGGAATGCCATGCAGCATCTGCGCGACTTCTTCGGGCGTACGCCCCACGGTGGTACCGGCGCCCGCGGTATTCTCGATGAGCAGGCGCGTGTGGCTCTCCGGCACCGCCGCCAGCGCCCGTCGCATCGCTTCGGCCACCCGTTCACACGCCTCCTGCCGATCGCCCGTGGTGGCCGCGCCCGGATGGAAGCACACGCCGCCCACCCCGAGCGCCGTCGAGCGCTCGAACTCCTTGGCGAGGCCGGCCGCTGCACGCGACCACTTCTCCTCGTCGGGGGTGGCACAGTTGAGCACGTACGCCGCATGTACGATCACGTGGCGGGGCTCGATCCCCGCGTCGGCCAGCGCCTCGTGAAAGCGCGCGACGCGATCGGGCTTCACCCCCACCTTGTCATTGTAGTACTTCGGGATCGCACTGAAGATCTGCAACGCGTGCATACCGGCATTGCCGGCCCGGCGGGCGGCCATGGGAATGCCGCCGGTGTCTATACAGTGGGCGCCGATGAGCAGCATAAGTGACAGGGAGCAGGACGCAGGAGGCAGACCGTCGACTACTGCACGACGGCGCGGCGGATCTTGAACACCGGGTCGGCGTTGGGCGAGGCGAAATCGCTCCACCCCACCACCACCGCCTTGCCGCGCACGGCCACATGCGGATCGCGCGCGGTGGTGCCACCGCTGGCGATGAGGCGTTCTTCGAAAAGGTGTCCGGCCGTGCGCGAAATGGCGACGGCGGTGATCACGCGGCTGCGGCTGTTCGGGTCCTCGTAGGCCACCGCCACCAGTTCGCCGTGCGACGCCACGCGGGCCTCGCCGAGTCGCTCGCCGTACAGCACCGCGACGGGCGGCTCGAAGGCCGCGCGCGGATCCATTTGGTGGGCATAGAACACGCCCGGGCCCTCGGGGCCGGTGAGCGCGTACGCCACGTGCACATAGCCGTTGAGTGAGTCCACGGCGAGGCTCGGGGCGGGGCGGGCACAGCCGTACGCGCCACGTTCCGAGGCCTGCGCATCACGCGGCCCCTGATCGAGCGTGTCGACCATGATGGGGCCGCGCCACGCTCCGAGCCGCTGCTCGGCTGCCACGGTATCGCGCCACGCCGCGGCGAGATGCACCCGGCCACCGTTCACGCGGGTCCACCACACGGCAACCTTGCCGCGCCCAGGGGCCGTGGCGAATCGCAGCGAGCGCGCGCACCGCGCGGCATCGAGCGGCACGTCACCGTCGCCCAGCGACGTGGTGGGTGCGGGCGCCATCTGCATGGGAGCCATGGCAGGCGCCGCACTCAGCAGCTCCTGCGATTCGGGCAGCGAGTCGATCGCTGCCGCCAGCAGGGTGACGGCACCGGCTTCCCGCAGCTGGTCCTGCGTGAGCAGGAAGGCCGCTTCGGCCGTGCTGTCGGCGAGGGTGCTGTCGTACGGTACGAACGCCGGGTACTGCAGCGGCGACGGCATCGCGGTGACCACGCCGGCCGAGTCCAGCCAGCGGGCCGGTGGCGTCTCGCAGGCGGTCAGGCCGACCAGCAAGACCACCAGGAGCGGAGCCCCCATCCGGAAGCCGACACGGGCGGGGGAAGCAGAAGACATCAGAACCATGCGCGAACGCTAGTGCAAGAACGGCGCGACGCCAGCGCGTCTGCTACCTTTCGGGACTTCCCGCGAACGGCGCCCGGGTGCGGGTCTCCCCGCGGGAACCCCTTCCCTGTCCTTCGGAGACGAACGATGTCCTTTGCTGCCTTCGACGGTACGCGTCGCGTGCCGGCTGCGGTCAACGAACCGGTGCGGAGCTACGCGCCGGGCTCCCCGGAACGGCTGTCGCTGCAGAAGCGCCTCGAGGAAATGGCCGCCGAGCAGATCGACATCCCGATCGTCGTGGGTGGCCGCCGCATCCACACGGGCGACACCGGCACGGTGCGCATGCCGTGCGACCATCAGCACGTGCTGGCCACGTACCACAAGGCCACGCCAGAGCTCGTGCACGAAGCCATCGCCGCGGCCGCCAAGGCGCGCGAAGAGTGGGCGAGCTGGCGCTGGGAAGATCGCGCCGCCGTGTTCCTCCGCGCGGCCGAGCTGCTCACCACGACGTGGCGCAACACGTTCCTCGCGTCCACGATGCTGGGCCAGGCCAAGACGGTGCATCAGGCCGAGATCGACGCGACGTGCGAACTGATCGACTTCTGGCGCTTCAACGTGCAGTTCGCGCAGGAGCTGTACGCCGAGCAGCCGCTCAGCGACCACACCATGTGGAACCAGCTCGACTATCGTCCGCTCGAAGGCTTCGTGTACGCGGTCACGCCGTTCAACTTCACGGCCATCGGCGGCAACCTGCCGGGCGCGCCGGCGCTCATGGGCAACACGGTGATCTGGAAGCCGTCGGCCACAGCGCTGCTCTCGAGCTGGTACACGTACCTGCTGCTCGAGGAAGCCGGCCTGCCGGCGGGCGTGATCAACTTCATTCCCGGCGATGCCTCGATGATCTCCGACATCGCGCTCACGCATCGCGATCTCGCCGGCGTGCACTTCACCGGCTCCACGGGCGTGTTCAACAGCATGTGGGAGACGGTCGGCAAGAACATGGGCAAGTACCGCTCGTATCCGCGCATCGTGGGCGAAACGGGCGGCAAGGACTTCATCGTGGCGCACCCGAGCGCCGACCCGCAGGCGCTCGCCGTGGGCATGGTGCGTGGCGCGTTCGAGTACCAGGGGCAGAAGTGCTCGGCGGCGAGCCGCGCCTACATCCCGGCCTCGCTGTGGCCGACCGTGAAGGAACGCTGCATCGCGATGATGGCCGAGATGAAGCAGGGCGACACGCGCGACTTCTCCAACTTCGTGGCCGCCGTGATCGACGAGCGCGCCTTCAACCGCCTCGCCGCGGCGATTGACGAAGCGAAGGCCAAGGCGACCATCGTGGCGGGTGGCGGCTACGACAAGTCGAAGGGGTGGTTCATCGAACCCACCATCGTGGAGACGAAGGATCCGAACTACCGCTCGCTGTGCGAGGAGCTGTTCGGCCCGCTGCTCACGGTGTACGTGTACGACGACGCGCAGTGGCTCGAAACGCTCAAGATCGTCGACGGCACCTCGCCGTACGCGCTCACCGGCGCGGTGTTCTCGCGTGACCGTCAGGGCGTGCGCGAAGCGATGAGCCACCTGCGCAACGCAGCCGGCAACTTCTACGTCAACGACAAGCCCACGGGCGCCGTCGTGGGTCAGCAGCCCTTCGGTGGCGCGCGTGGCTCGGGCACCAACGACAAGGCCGGCAGCAAGTCGAACCTCATGCGCTGGGTGAGCACGCGCACGGTGAAGGAGACGTTCTCGAGCCCGCTGGACTGGCGCTATCCGTTCCTGGGCTGATGCGCACCATCCGCTTCGTCACCACCGACGTCTTCACCTCCGAACCGTTCACCGGCAATCAGCTCGCCGTGTGCTTCGGCGCCGAGGGGCTCTCCACGGAGACGCTGCAGGCGATCACCCGCGAGTTCAACTACAGCGAGACGACGTTCGTGTTCGAGCCGGAAACTCCGGGCACGACACGACGCGTGCGCATCTTCACGCCGGGGATGGAGGTGCCGTTTGCCGGCCATCCCACCATCGGCACCGCGCATGTGCTGGTGGCCACCGGCGAAGTAAAGCCGACGGCCGAAGAGATTGCCGCAGGGGAGATGACGGTGGTGCTGGGCGAGAACGTCGGCCCCGTGCCGGTGCGGGTGCGCCTCGATCATGGCGTGCCCACTTGGGCTCAGCTCACGACCGCCATGCTCCCCGAGGAGCGTGTGGAAGTGCGCGACCTCGACGCTATCGCGCACATGTTGTCGCTCGAGCCGTCGGACATCCTCGGCGGTGCCTATGCGCCCGCCGGCGCGAGTTGCGGGCTCGCGTTTCAGATGATTGCCCTCACGAGTGTTGATGCCGTGCGCCGCGCGCGGCTCCGCACCGACGCCTGGGAGCAGGTCCTCGGCGGCAAGTGGGCGGAGTGGCCCATGGTGTTCGCCATGACCGGCGGCAGCGACGAACAAGGGCTGGCGGCGCATGTGCAGGGGTGCGACATCCGCGCGCGGGTCTTCGTGCCCAACTGCGGCGTCCCGGAAGATCCTGCCACCGGATCGGCCAATGCGGCGCTGGCCGGGTTTCTGGCCGCACGCACCCCGCGTGACGGAACACTGCGCTGGGAAGTGGCACAGGGCGTGGAGATGGGGCGCCCGAGCCGCCTGTCCATCGAAGCGCACAAGACCGGCGGGGCGATCGACGCCATTCGGGTGGGTGGCGCGAGTGTCGTAATGGCCGACGGCACGATGTCCCTGCGCTGAGGGGCGGGCCGGGCGACGGCGCGTGCGGGACGTTCCAACGACTCCCGCGCCGTCCTCCGGATCAGCCGTTTCGCACGCCCCGTGCGGCGATCGATCGCTCGCCGGTCTGCCCAAGCTTGAGGGCATCGAGCCCCGCGGACCACCGCACCACGCGATTACGTCCGCTTCGCTTCGCCGCATAGAGCGCTTCGTCGGCCCGGGCGCGCAGGTCTTCGGCGATGGTCTCGTTGGGCACGTGATCGGCCACCACGCCGATGCTCACGGTCAACGCAATGCGGGGCGACGGTTCCACGAATACCCGACGGCGGAATGCCTCCACGATACGCAGCGCCAGGAGCTGCGCGCCGTCGAACGAGGTATTGGGCGCGAGAATCATGAACTCCTCGCCGCCGGTGCGCGCCACGACGTCGTCGGTACGGGCGTTCGCCCGCAGCAGCTCGCCCACTTCGGCGATGACCCGATCCCCCACCAGGTGCCCGTGGGTGTCGTTCACGAGCTTGAAGTGGTCGAGATCGATGGCCAGCAGCGCCACATCGGTATGCGCCCGGGCGGCGCGGGCCAATTCGCGACGCATCTGCAGCTCGAATCCGCGCCGATTGAAGCACCCCGAGAGCGGGTCGGTCGACACGATACTCGCCAGCTGCGTGCGCATACGATTGTACGCCCGCCCCACTGAGGTGATGGCATCAGGGCGCTTGTCGGCAGCCACATCGTAGCTCTCGGAAAAGTCGCCCTCCTCGGCTTTCTGAAAGATCGACACGAGCGTATCGAGCCGCTCCTGCAGATTGCTCTGCACCAGCGTCAGCAGCAGCGCTCCCGCCCCGAAGATGCCGAGCGTCACGAACACCCGTCCCCACGCCACGGGATCGCCATGCCGGCCGGCAATGTCATTGAGCAGGAGGTAGGCGACCGCCGTGGCGGCCAGCATGAGGAGCGCCGAGGCGCGCCCGAAGTACACATGAGTGAGCTGCAGCGACACGAACGCCAGGAACAACCCGACGAAGTACTCCTGCGGACGCGCCAGGAGGAACACCAGCCAGAACACCACGGTGAGGTCGGCAGCGACCATCAGCGTGGACAGCGTCCGGTCGGCAGTGCGCGTGCGGCGCACGACGCTGCGGATGAGGAGCACCAGGGCGGCATACAGCACGGCCGCCACGCCCATGAGCACGTCCACGCGATCGGGGCCGATCGCGCGGCTGGCAACGGGTGACAGCTGCAGCGTCCCGAGCGTTCGCAAAGCGATGGTCACGAGGCCGGTGATGAGCGCGAGCGCCAGCCGGTATCCCGTCTGCCAGATCAGGATGTCGGCTGTGGCCGTGTCGACGCGGGAGCGCTCAATGTCCATGCGGCCATGGTAACGCCCATTCCGGACGGCGGGGAGCATCCGGGCGCCGAATCCGTGGGACGAACATTCAGCGGAACGGGACAGGACGGATTCCCGTTTGTATACCAACCCATTTCCTGAAAGCCATGTCCCGGTACGACGCCAGCGGTTCGTTCTTCGACGACGAAGTCGGTTCCCCGTATGCCCCCCGCGACGCCTGTGGGGTGGGATTCATCGCCCGGCAGAGCGGCGAACGGACGCACGAGGTCATCAGCCTCGCACTGGAAGCGGCGGCCCGGCTGGCGCACCGGGGGGCATCGGCCACCGACCATTCGGCCGACGGCGCGGGACTGCTCGCCCAAATCCCGCGGCGCCTCTTCATCCTGGCGGCGTCGCGATTGGGGATCCATCTGCCCGCCGATGCCTCGGTCGGCGTGGGCATGTGCTTCCTGCCATCGGATCCGCAGGCGTGCGAGGAGGCCATGGGGCTCGTCACCGACGTGCTGCTGGGTGATGGGATCCCGGTGCTGGGGTGGCGTGAGGTCCCGATTCGCCCGGAGGTGCTGGGGGCGTCGGCGCGCGCCGCCATGCCCACCATCAAGCAGATCCTGGTGAGCCGGCCCGCCGGCGCCGACGACGACACGTGGGAGCGCCAGCTCTATTTGGCGCGCCGCGAGATGGAGCACCGGGCGCTCGCCCGCGCCCTCGAGCCGTTCTACATCTGCTCGCTCTCGTGCCGGACCGTGGTGTACAAGGGGCTGCTGAACGGCGGGCAGCTGGGCGCGTTCTTCCCCGACCTGCGCGACCCCGCCTTCGAGTCGGCCATCGCCGTGTTCCACGAGCGGTACGCGACCAATACCATGCCGCGCTGGGAGCTGGCGCAGCCGTTCCGCATGCTGGCGCACAACGGGGAGATCAACACGCTGTGGGGCAACCGCAATGCAATGGCGATGCGCGGCGCCCTGCTGGACGCCCCGGCGTTCGGTGATCGGGCCGACCGCGTCCGCGATCCCATCCGCCCGCGCGGCAGCGACTCCGGCAGCCTCGACAATGCCCTCGAGCTGTTGGTGCGCTCGGGCCGTTCGCCGGTGCACGCCACCATGATGCTGGTACCGCAGGCGTGGGAGAAATTCCCCGACGTGGAGCCCGCGGTGAAGGCGTTCTACGAATATCACCAGTGCGTGATCGAACCGTGGGACGGCCCCGCCGCGCTCGCATTCAGCGATGGCGTCACCGTAGCGGTCTCGCTCGACCGCAACGGGCTGCGCCCGTGCCGCTACAAGATTCGCGCCGACGGCATGGTGGTGGCCGGCTCCGAAGTGGGGATCGTAGACTTCGACCCGCGCGATGTGGTGGAAACGGGCAAGCTGGGGCCCGGTGGCGTGTTCCTCGTGGACACCGCGAGCACGCGCATCGTGCGCAACATGGCCGCCAAGCGCGAGGTCGCCGCGCGGCGGCCGTACGCCAAGTGGATTGCGCAGCACATGGCCACGCTGCCGCCCAGCGATGGCGCAGAGCCGCTCGTGCGCTCGAGCGATCAGTTGCGTGCCACGCAGATGGCCTTCGGCTACGGCCACGAAGACCTGCGGCTCGTGCTGGAGCCGATGGCGAGTACGGCGGCCGAAGTCGTGTGGAGCATGGGTGACGACGCGCCGCTCGCGGTGCTGAGCCCCAACACGCCGCCGCTCTATTCGTTCTTCCGCCAGCGATTCGCGCAGGTGACCAATCCGCCCATGGACTCGCTGCGCGAGAGCATGGTGATGTCACTGCGCATGCACCTGGGACGTCGTGGCTCACCACTGGTGGAGAAGCCGGGCTACGCGCGCATGCTGCGCATCGAACATCCGGTGCTGCTGCCGGAGGAGATGGTGGCACTGCGCAACTTCCCCCAGTTCCCGGCGGCCACGCTCGACGCCACCTACAACGCCCGCTCCCGCTCCGAGGCGCTCGAAGCGGCGCTCGATTCGCTCTGCCGCCGCGCCGAAGTGGCGGCGCGCAAGGGCGCGCGCCTACTCATCCTCAGCGACCGTAAGGTGAGCGCCGATCGCGCGCCCATTCCGGCGTTGCTTGCACTCGGTGCGGTGCGCCAGCATCTGGTGCGCACCGGATTGCGGGCGCGCGTGGGGCTCGTGGTGGAAGTGGGTGACGCCATCGAACAGCATCATATGGCTGCGCTCTTCGGCTACGGTGCCGAGGCCGTGTATCCGTGGCTCGCTTTGGAAACGGTGGCCACGCTCTTCTCCGAAGCCCACGGCAAGGCCGACGCCGACACCGAGCGCCCGGGACCGGCGCTCGCGCAGTCCCGCTATCGTGCCGCTGTGGAGAAGGGTCTGCTCAAGGTGCTCGCCAAGATGGGCATCTCCACGCTCTCCTCGTATTGCGGCGCCCAGACATTCGACGCCCTCGGCCTCGGCGCCGACGTGATCGATCGCTGCTTTGCCGGCACCGCCTCCCCCATGGGTGGGCTGTCGTTGCGGGAACTCAGCGAAGACGTGCTGCAGCGGCATCGGCGCGCGTACACTGCCGATGGCGCCCCGCAGGCCATGCTGCCGGATCACGGCCGGGTGCGCTTCCGCAAGGAAGGCGAACAACATGCGTGGGCGCCGCAGACCGTACTCGCGCTACAGCAGTCGGTCGGCAGCGCGCGCGCCTCACGCGCGGGGAGCAACCCCGACGACGCGTGGCGCACGTTCGCCCAGCGCACCGATGGCGGCGCGCCGAGCACCGTGCGCGACCTGCTGGCGATTCGCGTGGGCGCGCCAGTGCCTATCGAAGAAGTGGAGCCCATGGAGGCCATCCGCGCCCGCTTCATTTCGAGCGCCATGTCGCTCGGCGCGTTGTCTCCCGAGGCACATGAGACGCTCACCATCGCGATGAATCGCATGCAGGCGCGATCCAACAGCGGAGAGGGCGGCGAGGATCCGGCGTTCTATCGCGATACGGGGCCCGATCGGCGCGACAGCCGCATCAAGCAAATCGCATCCGCGCGCTTCGGCGTGACCACCGAGTATCTGGTGCGCGCCGAAGAGATCGAAATCAAGATCGTGCAGGGGGCCAAGCCGGGCGAAGGCGGTCAATTGCCGGGTCACAAGGTCACCGAACTCATCGCACGGCTGCGCCACAGTACGCCGGGCGTGGGGCTCATCTCGCCGCCGCCGCACCACGACATCTACAGCATCGAAGATCTCGCGCAGCTGGTACACGATCTCAAGACCGTGAATCCGCGGGCGCGTGTGGGCGTGAAGCTCGTGGCGGAAAGCGGCGTGGGTACCGTAGCCGCGGGCGTGGCCAAAGCGTTCGCCGACTACGTGCTCATCGCTGGCCACAACGGCGGCACGGGCGCGTCGCCGCTCTCGAGCATCAAGCACGCCGGGTCACCGTGGGAGCTTGGGCTCGCCGAGGCGCAGCAGGTGCTGGTGGCGAACGGATTGCGTCACCGCGTGGAAGTGCGCGTCGATGGCGGTCTCAAGACGGCCCACGACGTGATCATCGCTGCGTTACTTGGCGCGGAGTCGTATGGGTTCGGCACGGCGCCGCTGGTGGCCATGGGCTGCGACATGGCGCGCCAGTGTCACCTCAACACCTGCCCCACCGGTATCGCCACGCAGCGTGAAGACCTGCGCGCGAAGTTCCGCGGCACGCCGGATCAGGTGATCGCGTACTTCTCGCGTATCGCCGAGGATGTTCGCACGGAGCTCGCGCTCATGGGCGCCCGCTCACTGGGCGAGATCATCGGTCAGGTGGAACGGCTGCAGCGGGCCGAACGCCCGGAGTTGCCGCGGTCCACCATGCTCGATCTGTCGCTAGTGCTCGGCGCACCGCGCCGGAGCGACGAGGCGCGCGTGCGTACGGCGGAGCGCAACGTGCGCCCTGGCGTGCCCGTGATCGACGAGCAGATCCTGGCCGTGGCGGACGCCACGCTTCGCCTTGGCGAACCGTTCAGCGGGGCCTACGAGATCCGCAATCACCACCTTACGGTTGGCGCGCGCGTGGCGGGGGCACTGGCCGAGCGCTTCGGTGACGCGGGCCTTCCTCCCGGGACGGTGCAGCTGTCGTTCAGTGGCAGCGCCGGACAGAGCTTTGGGGCCTTCGGGCTACGCGGCATGCGCTTCACGCTCGAAGGCGAAGCCAACGACTACGTGGGCAAGGGGCTCAACGGCGCCGAGATCACGGTGCGTCCGTTCCGCAACGCCCGCTATCGTGGCGCGAGTCATCTCAACATGATCCTCGGCAACACCGTGCTGTACGGTGCCACCGACGGCCTGCTCTGTGCGGCGGGCCAGGCGGGCGACCGCTTCGCCGTGCGCAACTCCGGAGCGTGCGCCGTGGTGGAGGGCGTGGGCAATCATGCGTGCGAGTACATGACGGGCGGCATCGTCACGGTGCTTGGCCGCGCCGGGCGCAATTTCGGCGCGGGGATGTCCAACGGGGTGGCGTACGTCTTCGACGAATCGGAAACCTTCGCCGGACGCCTCAATCACGAAATGGTGCTGCTGGCCGATCTCGATGGCGAGGACACGCACCTCGTGAGACAGTTGCTCACTCTGCACATCACGCGCACTGGGAGTGCACGCGCGCGCTGGATTCTCGACGACTGGGAGCACCAGCACGGGCGGTGGCGCAAGGTGAAGCCGCGCGGTGCGGCCGAGCATGTGGCGCGCATCCGGGAGACATGGATGTCACGGATCGACGCGCTGACGCAGGAAGCGGTGCCGGCTCAGAGCGGCGCTTCGAGATAGAGGTCGAAGCGCCACCCTTTGTAGGGATACAGCCCGCGCGCCATGTCGAGCCGGAACAGGCCGTCGAGAAAACCGAGGCCGACACCGGCGCCGCGCTGCGGCTGGATCTGCCCGAACGTCTTTCGACTGCCGGCCCATCCCACGTCGAAGAAGGCCACCGGGCGTACGGCGCCGCCACCGGCGCCCACTTCGGCGCGGGAGAACCAGAACGCATCGCCCTGCTGTGTGCCGGGCAGCTGACCGCGCACGGTGCGCAGACCGCCAATGGCATAGCCACGCTGGAACGGCACGCGTCCGAGTGAGCTGCCGATCGATCCCGTCAGGGCGGCGGAGAACGGTCCCACTCGACGGGACGCCGTGCTCTCGACCGAACCACGCGCGTACTCGAAGTTGCCGGTGGCGGCTTCGGCTCGGGCGATCGCCGTGAGACGCGCGCCACGCGGCCGCTCGACGAGCATGCGCGACCAGTTCGCGCTGACTCCGGTGAACGCGCCGGGTTCGCTGAGCAGATTCTCGCGGAAGCGGGCACCATTGGTGAGCCGGGCCAGCGAGAAGGTGTTGACGACATTGCTGTCCCCTGCCGTCCACTGCCGCTCGAGGAAGAACCGGTATTCGAAGGCGCCCTTGCGCTGTTCACGCTTCTCGCCGAGTTCGAGCCCGTAGCTGCGGTAATAGAACCCTTCATCGCGGCCGTAGAGCAGCGCTGGCAGCGACGTCCCCAGTGTGAGGGCTCCAGCCCATTCGGGATTCATGGCGTTCAGTCGGTGATACACGCCCGCGTTGATGCTGCGGGCGCCATTACTGCGCAGGAGCGACAGCTCGCCATTCGCGTGCAGATCAGCGTGCCCGATACGCCCTACCGCGCGCAGCGCGTAGCCGGCGCCGAGTACCTGCTTCACTTCCACACCGGCCGACAGCCCCTCCACGCGGTTGTAGCGGAGCAGATCGGAACCCACCCGCACCGTGGGGGGCTGCGGCGCCCAGGGCACCTGCAGCTCCATGCTCAGGGCGTTGGCCAGTTGCTCGGCACTGCGCAAATCGAAGAGCTCGTCGTCACGCACGGTCTCCGCGGGTAGCGCGGGTGACGTGGCCAGTGTCTCCATCTTGCACGGCATGTCGTACGCGATGCGTAGCGAGCGCTCGTAGCGTTCCTCCACCTTCGTCCACGTGCTGTCGGTGCGGCACTGCGTCACCTTGCCGCGACCGTAGCGCGCACGCTCGACCGAGTCACGCTTGGCGGAGTCGGAAAGCACGCGTCGCTTGCCGCCAGCACTCACGCTCACTTCTACGCTATTGTCGAGATCGACGTTCGTCGAGTCGCGCCCGGCGCCCGCCTCGAAGCGATTGCGTGCCGGAGGCAGTGCCGCGAGCGTGAAGTCGCCGTCCACGTCCTCGTAGGTGAACTTCTCATCGAGGCGAAACGGAATGCGCATGAACATCACATCGGCGCTGGCGGTGGCGCTGTGCGCGCGTGGCAGCCAGAACTTGCCCTTGTACAGGGCGTACTCCACGGTGATGGCGTCGAGCTTCGCGCGCATGGGGCGCATGGTGGCGCTCACCCAAACGGGCACGTCCTCATCGTTGGTGGCAGCGCCCTGGCGCGCGGCTTGCGCGGCCTTGGCGCGCTGGGTGCTGTCCTTCACATACAAATCACGCGGCAGTCGCGCCCGCAGCACCGAATCGCGCACCGGGGCGAGCGTTGCGTTCTCGACGATGTCCCGCTTCGCCTCGTCGCTGGCCACGCCCCAGATGTCGATATCCGTCGCGAGCCGATAGGCGGCACGCACGAGCTGCCCCCCGTCACGATCGAACCAGAACGACCCCACGAAGGTGCGCCAGTCGGGCTTACGGGCCGTGATGCGCAGCTCCCGCAGCTTGATCACGTTGCCGTCGGGGAGCGTGATGTCGGCCGAGTCGCCGGTGGCGTAGCGGTACCATCGTTCGGCGCCGCGCGCGAGCGGATGGATGATGTCACGGTCGTCCACTTCGGTTTTGACACGGCCGAAGTCCGACGACGGGAACCAGAGCTGTTCGCGTCCCGGGAAGTACGGGATGGAGACGGCCGAGACGAAGTCGCCGCTGACTTCGCTCGCCATGGGCACGGTCATGCGCGAGCCTACGGGCGTAACACGCACCCCCACGTCGCGGCGCCAGGAGATCTGCGCCACGTTGTCGCCCTGGAAGAACAGCTTTTCGAGCCCGAGCCGACGCGCGCCGAGGTGCATGGACATGCGTTGCGTGGTGGTAGCCCGGTACGCCTTGAGCGCGCTGTCCTGGCGCTCGCGGGCCTCGCGTGCACGCTCGAACACGGCCCGGGCCTCCGGGCTGCTGAACGCCGAGACGGCTGCTTCGGCCACGAGTCGCGCCCTGGTGGTGCTGTCCCCGCCAACCCGCTTTCTGTTGAGGACCCGGGCATCACGCACGGCCTCCTGCACGGCCCGGCGCTCCTCCACGCTCAGCGAATCGGCACGGCGCTGGGTAGTGTCCCGCCTCGCCTGCGCCTGCAGGGCGCCCGGCACAAGGAGGATCGCCACTACGGAAGCCCTCGGAAGCCAACGAAGCATAGACACGATGTGTTCGACCGACGTGGGGGAACGCGCCGTCCACCGGGGACGGGACGCGAGGGAATACGACTGCATACGGAGGGACGGCGCGAGCGGTTTCCGCGGGTGAAGCGTAACTTCGGGGAGTAGGACCCGGCCCGATGTCATTTCGTTTCAGGAGACCCGACGTGCGATTCCTCCCCCGGCTGTCCCGTCCGACCCGCCATCTCGTTGTGGCGACCGTGTTCTCGTCACTGGCCGCCCTGCCGGCAGCCGTGAGCGCCCAGGCCACGACCCCCGCCGCCGGCGCGGCCGTCGCGGCCCAGACCGCCGCCGATCCGCGGCTGGCCAAGCTCAAGGACGAGGCCCTGCAGATGGTGCAGGCCCGCTCCAAGCAGGTCCAGGAAATCGTGGACATGCTCTTCTCCTTCCAGGAGCTCGGCTTCCAGGAATGGGAGTCGCAGAAGTACCTCACCGGAATCCTCGAGAAGGAGGGATTCAAGGTCGAGAGGGGGGTGGCCGGCATTCCGACCGCCTGGACCGCCAAGTGGAGCTACGGGACCGGCAAGCCGGAGATTTCCCTCGGGTCCGATGTGGACGGTATTCCGCAGGCCAGCAACAAGCCGGGCGTGGGCTACAAGGACCCGATGGTCACGCAGGGCCCCGGACACGGCGAAGGGCACAATGCCGGCCAGGCGCTCAACGTCGTCGCGGCCATCGTGGTGAAGCAGCTCATGATGCGCGACAAGATCAACGGCACGCTGCTGCTGTGGCCGGGCATCGCCGAAGAGCAGATGGCGGGCAAGGCGTTCCTCGTACGCGACGGCATCTTCAAGAACACCGACGTCACGCTCTTCACGCACGTAGGCAACGACCTCGGCGTGTCGTGGGGCGCAAGCGGTTCGAGCGCGCTCATCTCGGCGGAGTTCCGCTTCAAGGGGTCCAGCGCCCATGCCGCCGGCGCGCCGTGGCGCGGCCAGTCGGCGCTCGATGCCGTGATGCTCATGGCGCAGGGGTGGGAATACCGCCGTGAGCACCTGCGCCTGCAGCAGCGCTCGCACTATGTGATCAAGGACGGCGGCGACCAGCCGAACGTGGTGCCCAGCACCGCCAGCATCTGGTTCTACTTCCGCGAGCAGGACTATCCGCGCACGATGGAGCTGTTCGAGACCGGCCAGAAGATCGCGCGTGGTGCGGCGATGATGACCGATACCAAGCTCGATACGGTGATGATCCTCGGCAGCGGTTGGTCGGCACACTTCAGCAAGCCGATCGCCGAAGCGATGCACCAGAACATCCAGACCGTTGGCATGCCCGCCTGGGACGACAAGGACCAGACGCTCGCGAAGGGCATTCAGCGTGAACTGGGGCAGCCGGACTTCGGCCTCGAGACGCAGGTGAACAAGCAGCTGCGCGGCGCCGAAGTGCCGCAGAACTGGATGGGCGGCGGCTCCGACGACATCGGGGACATCGCGTGGAACGTGCCCACGGTCACGCTGCGCTTCCCGTCGAACATTCCCAGCTTGCCGGGCCACAACTGGGCCAACGCGATCTCGATGGCCACGCCCATCGCGCACAAGGGCGCCCTCGCCGGTGCCAAGGTGCAGGCGCTCACGCTGCTGGACATCCTCATGACGCCCAAGGTGGTTGCGGACGCGTGGGACTACTTCAACAACGTCCAGACGAAGACGGTGAAGTACAAGCCGTTCATCCGCCCGTCGGATCAGCCGCCCATCTGGCTGAACGCCGACATCATGGCGAAGTACAAGCCGCAGCTGCAGAAGTTCTACTACGACCCCAAGAAGTACAACACGTATCTCGAGCAGCTCGGCATCGAGTATCCCACGGTGCGCCCCATCGAATCGAAGCCCAAGGGCAACAACTGATGCGCGCAGGCACGTTTCGCGCGACGCTGACCGCGGTGGTACTGGCATGTGCCGGTACCACCACGGCAGGGGCGCAGCAGCCGTTCGACCCGGCGTTGCAGGCGGAGATCGACAAGCGCACGAACGCGATCGCCGACAAGGTCACGGCGTGGCGGCATGACATTCACCAGCACCCCGAGCTGGGCTATCAGGAGAAGCGCACCGCCGCCCTCGTGGCAGCACATCTCAAGGCGCTCGGCATGGACGTGCAGGAGAACGTCGGCGGCATTCCCGGCGTGGTGGGCATTCTGAAGGGCGGGAAGCCCGGCCCCACCGTGGCGTTGCGCGCCGATATGGATGCGCTGCCGGTGACGGAGATGGTGGACGTCCCGTTCAAGAGCACGGTACGTACCGTGTACAACGGGCAGGAAACGGGTGTCATGCACGCCTGCGGTCACGACATGCACACTGCCATGCTCATGGGCACGGCGGAGGTGCTGGCCGGGCTGCGGGCAAAACTGCCGGGCACCGTGAAGTTCCTCTTCCAGCCGGCCGAAGAAGTGCCGCCGCGCGGCGGGGCTCAGCCCATGATCGACGCGGGCGTGATGAACGGCGTGGACGGCGTGTTCGGTCTGCACGTGGGCCCGGGCCCGCTTGGCTCCATGAGCTATCGTGGTGGTTCCATCAGCGCATCGGCCGACACGTGGAAGATCATCGTGCGCGGCAAGCAGGGACACGGCGCGTTCCCCAGCACGGCGGTGGACCCGATCGTGGTGAGCGCCGAGATCGTGTCGGCGCTGCAGACCATCGTGTCGCGTTCGCTCGATCTCACGGCCGGTCCGGCGGTGGTCACGGTGGGCGCCATTCACGGCGGGCTGCGGGAGAACATCATCCCTGATTCGGTGTGGATGATCGGGACCATCCGCACCTTCGACCCGAAGTCGCGGCAGATCGTGGCTGAGCGCATGAAGACTCTGGCGCAGAACATCGCCGAAGCGCACGGGGCAAAGGCCGAGGTGGAGGTGGTGCTTGGCTACGGCAGCACGATCAACAACACGGCGATGGTGTCGAAGTTCTCGCCGGCACTCAAGCGCGTCGGCACGGCGGCCGGTGTGTTCGAGAACAAGGCGGGGAGCATGGCCGGCGAAGACTTTTCTCGCTTTGCCGAGAAGGCACCGGGCTTCTTCTTCAACCTCTCGGTGACGCCGCCAAGTGTGGATCTCTTTGGTGTCGCCAGCAACCACTCCCCGCTCTTTCAGGGTGACGACAAGGCCCTGCCGGTGGGTGTGCGGGCCATGAGCACGCTTGCCGTAGAGTTCCTCGTGAGCGGCGGTGTCCCGCGGGTGCCGTAAGGCGTTGGCGACTGGAGTCTCCGCGCGAAACACGAACGCCCTCCGGTGATCACACCGGGGGGCGTTGGCGTTACGGGTACCGATTGGCGGGCGTTCAGGCGGCGATGCGGAACTCGTGCGACAGATCGAACAGCAACGCGCTCGCCTGTGCGCCGCTCATCCGGATCGGCGAGAAGTGCGACGTCCCGGAGTGTCGCAGCACGAGGTCGCGACGATGTGCCGTCGCCGGATCATCGAGTCCGACGTACTTCATCTTCCACTGTTCGAAGCGTCGTGTCGCGATGCGTCCGTAGCGCAGAATCTCGCAGCGCTCGTGCCGTCGGTCGGCAACGATGCGGTTGTAGAGCGCGTTGACGACATCGCGCTCTCCTTCGAGTGCCTGCAGGAACATCCCACCGCCATAGCAGAGAATGCCCGTGATGCCATTCTGCCCGTTATGCGCTTCGGCGGTGCGAAGAATGGTGGTGAGTTCAGCGTACGACATCTCGGTGCACGCTGCGCTCGCGTAGATCAGCCGAATCAGTTTCATGCTACGAAGTTTCGGTCGTCCGTTCGACAACTTGAGGCCACCGCCCTCGCCAGGTGCTGGCCCATTCGCACATCCAGGTGCACATTCATGTGCAGCTTCGACGTATCTTCTCAACGATGGGGTCGTCTACTGACATGATCGTCGAAAAGCGGCATTGGACCCGACAGACGGATTGGCTCACGCTGCGGACGGGGGGAGATCCCCTCGACGTGCAACTCGTGCTGGCCTTCGGCGCCCCTGAGGCAATCGCGGACGACACCCTCCGCGCACAGGTGCGTGCCCGCTACCCGAACGCCCGGATTGCCGGCTGTAGTACCGCCGGAGAGATCGTGGGCACGAGCGTATGCGATGACAGCTTGGCACTGGTTGCGCTGACCTTTGCGCATACGACGGTGCGGTTGGTCCATCGGAACCTCAGCCCCGGCGACGACAGCGGCACTGTCGGCGAGTTGCTCGCCGATGCGCTGGCCGGCGACGACCTCGCGCATGTCCTCGTGCTCTCCGACGGCCTGCGGGTGAACGGCTCGGCGCTCACCAAGGGAGTGCAGCGCCACCTGCCGTCATCGGTCCTCGTCACTGGCGGCCTCGCCGGCGACGCGGGACGCTTCCAGCGTACGCTGCTGTGGATGGATGACACCGTGATGGACGACGCCGTGATCGCCATTGGCCTGTACGGGAATCGGCTGCAGGTCGGCCACGGATCGCTTGGCGGCTGGGATGCGTTCGGCCCCAATCGCATCATCACGCGGTCGGAAGGCAACGTTCTCTACGAACTCGACGGCGCCCCGGCACTGCAGTTGTATCGCGACTACCTCGGTGCGCATGCGGCAGATCTCCCAGGCAGTGGCTTGCTGTTCCCACTCAACCTGCGCGCCGGTCCCGATGCACGCCCCGTGGTACGCACGATCCTGGGCATCGATGAGCGGCAAGGCAGTCTCATCTTCGCAGGCGACGTACCGCAGGGCTATCACGCCCAGTTGATGAAGGCCAACTTCGATCGACTGGTCGATGGCGCGCAGGGGGCGGCCACGGCGGCACGCGAGAGTGTGGGCGAGCGCGAACCGTCGCTGGCCCTGCTTATCAGCTGCGTGGGGCGCAAGCTGGTGCTGAAGCAGCGAGTCGAGGAAGAAGTGGAGAGTGTCCGCGATGTGCTCGGCGAGCGGCCGGCACTGATCGGATTCTATTCGTACGGAGAGATCGCGCCGGTGGCTGGTTCGCGTACGTGCGAGTTGCACAACCAGACCATGACCATCACCACGCTCGACGAGACGGAGTGATGCGGCCGGTGATCATCGCGTGAGCGCAGCCGAGGGGATCCCGAGCGAAGGCTGGCACAAGCTGCTCGTACGGCAGGTGCGTCGACACTTCGGCAGCATCGATGCCGTACCGCCCGATCTGCTGCCATTTCTCGAACTCGTGCAGCAGGCCTACCGTCATGCCGACGATGACCGCCGGCTGATGGAGCATTCACTCGAGACCGTCTCACGCGAACTCGCCGATCGGTTGGCGCGGATGCAGTCGGCCATTGGTGAACGGGAAGAGGTAAAGCGGGCCTACGCCCAGTTGGAGGCCACCCAGGAGCAGTTGCGCCAGGCGCAGAAGATGGAGGCCATCGGTCAGCTTGCCGGCGGGGTGGCTCACGACTTCAACAACCTCCTCACCGTCATCACCGGGAATGTGGAACTGGTGACGTCGACCTCCGAATTGCCGGCGGGGACGCGTGAGCTGCTTGGCGAGGTCGTCGTGGCGGCGGATCGTGCCACGCGGCTGACGCGTCAGCTCCTGGCGTACAGCCGCAAGCAGATGCTGCGCCGCACGGTGTTCGATCTCGCCGAAACGATCGATGGCCTGCTGACGGTGCTGGGTGTCGCGGCCGGGCCGCGCATCACGATCGAAACCGACGTGCGACCGGCCTTCGTGCTCGCCGATCGATCGCAGATGGATCAGGTCCTGCTCAACCTCGTCATAAATGCGCGAGATGCCATGCGCCGCGAGGGGACGATCACTATTTCCAGCGGCACCGAGCGCGTGACCACCGCGCGGCCGGCCGCGATGGGCGACGAGCTGCCTCCGGGAACCTATTCGGTCCTGCGAGTGACGGACTCGGGCATGGGGATCCCCAGCGACCTGCAAGACCGGGTCTTCGAACCGTTCTTTACCACGAAGCGTACCGGTGAGGGCACGGGGCTGGGGCTCTCGATGGTGTACGGGCTCGTGCGACAGACCGGCGGATATGTGCTGCTCTCCTCGCGGCCCGGCGAGGGCACGACGATGGTGATCTATCTGCCCGCCTCGGACGATGCCGCCAAGACCCCGGATGCGACGACGGAATCGCCGACCGCAGCCGCACGACGCAGCCAGCGTCTCCTCGTGGTCGACGACGAGCGGGGTGTACGTCAACTCATGCGCACCGTGCTCGAGCGTCAGGGATTCGCGGTGGAAGAAGCCTTCAACGGCCAGATGGCCCTCGACGTGCTGGAGCAGACGAGCACGGCCTTCGATCTGGTCGTGAGCGACGTAGTAATGCCCGAGCTCAGCGGGTGGGAGTTGGGACGCCGCCTGCGCACCCGGCACCCGCAGTTGCCGATCCTGTTCGTGTCGGGCTACAGTCCGGAGGAGCTGGCGGACCTCGGTGGACAGTTGGACGATGAGGTCACCGTGCTGGCCAAGCCCTTTTCGATCGATCAGCTGCTGCAGTCCATCCGTTCCCTGCTTTCATGACTGACGCGCTACGGCTCACCGGCGACGTGCCTCCCGACGAGTTCAGGACGGCGGCGCACGCCGCCGTCGACTGGATCGCCGATTATCTCGAGAACAGTGCGCACTATCCGGTCCGCAGCCGGGTACGGCCGGGTGACGTGCGCGCGGCGTTGCCCGCCTCGCCACCCGACGTGGGCGAGCCGCTGGATGCGATGCTGCGTGACTTTCACAGCACCATCGTGCCGGGCATCACGCACTGGAATCACCCGGCGTTCTTCGCCTACTTCGCCAACTCCGGCGCGTATCCTGGCATTCTTGGCGAGTTGCTGACGGCAGGGCTCAATGCGAACGGCATGCTATGGGTCACCAGTCCGGCCGTCACGGAGCTGGAGCAGCTGACGCTCGATTGGCTGCGCCAACTCATGGGATTGGGCGATGGGTGGTTCGGGCAAATCACCGACACGGCGAGCGTGAGCACGTTCTATGCGCTCGCGGCGGCCCGTGAGCGTGCCGGTTTCGATGTGAGAAGCAAGGGGATGGCCGCGCGCACCGACCTGCCGCGCCTGCGCGTGTACTGCAGCGAGCACGCGCACTCCAGCATCGACAAGGCGGTCATTGCCCTCGGGCTCGGGCACGAGAATCTCGTGAAGATCGCCACCGACGAGCAGTTTCGTCTGCGCCCCGACGCTCTGGCGGCCGCGATGGAGGCCGATGTGGCGGCGGGCTACCGACCGATCGCGGTGGTGCCGTGTGTCGGCACCACGAGCATCACGAGTATCGATCCGGTGGCTGAGGTGGTACGCATCGCGCACGCACACGACTGCTGGGTACACGTGGATGCCGCGTACGCCGGTGTAGCCGCCATCGTACCGGAGCTGCGCTACCTGCTCGATGGCGTGGATGGCGCGGATTCACTGGTCGTGAACCCGCACAAGTGGCTGTTCACCCCAATGGACTGCTCGGTGCTGTACACGCGCGATCCACAGTCGCTCAAGCAGGCGTTTGCGCTGTTGCCGGAGTATCTCGTCACCCGTACGCAGGACGAGACGGTGAACCTCATGGACTACGGCATCCAGCTGGGACGCCGGTTCCGGTCACTGAAGCTGTGGATGGTGCTACGGGCGTACGGACGTGAGGGCATCGCCGAGCGCATCCGTCATCATTGCGAGCTGGCGCGCGAGTTTGCGGGCATGGTGCATTTCGAGGGGGGATGGGAGCTCACCGCACCGGTCACGCTGTCGCTGGTCTGCTTCCGCCGCGTGCCCGCGGATGCCGACGAAACCGCCATCGCCGCACTCAACGCGGCGATCATGGAGCGGGTGAACGCCAGAGGGCACACGTACCTGTCGCACACCAAACTCAACGGTCGCTACACGCTGCGTCTGGCGGTTGGCAACATCCGCACCGACCGGTCGCACATCGAACTCGCCTGGCGCGAGCTTCGCGAGGCGGCGGCACTGATCGAGCAGGGCGCGTAGCCCGCGATCGCGGACGGTTCGTCCGCAAACCTGGCGCGCTGGTGCCGCGGTGGCGTTGCTAGGCGTCCGACTCCCACGCCTTCGCATCGGGTGAGCGACGCGCCATGGCCCGTCGCTCAGCCTTGCGTTCACGGCGACGGCGCTGCCACCGCAGGAACGCGAAGACGGCGATGGTGACCACCACGGCGCCCACGATCTCACCGGCCTTGCCGAGGTGGCCTATGGCCTGCACCGCCGCTTCGCCGGCCACGTAACCCACCAGCGTGAACACGAGCGTCCATGCCAGTGACCCGATGAGCGAGACCGGCAGGAACACATAGAGCGGAACGCGCGCCGCGCCACTCGCCATGGGCAGCACAATGCGCAGGCCGAAGGCGAAGCGCACGAAGAACGAGGCCGTCAGCGGATTACGACGGACGACCCGTAGCGCCACGGTCCCGGTGGCGCGGGTGCGCGGAAAGCGGCGCCGAATGGTTTCCCACTTGAGCCGCCCCACCGCGTAGAGAAGGGAGGTCGCGATCCACCCGCCCAGCGTGATCGCGGCGATCAGCGGGATCAGGCGCAGTTCCCGCTCGTGCACCGCGATGCCGCCGAAAATGGGCGCCAGCTCCTCCGTGATAATGGTCGACGCGCCGAGGACGATGTACGTCCACGGCGCGTCGGTCATCATGGCAAGCCAGGAGGCTTCGGACACAAGGAGGGAGACCGGCAGGCGCATACGAGATGCAATCTACACCCGCCCGGTGTCGGCCGGTCCTGCCGATCCCCGCGTTTACGAATCCGTATCAGTCGCCGGCTTCCGGCACCGGCATCTCGAAGGTGCGGAACTCTCCGGTGCGGGGCGGATTGAGCCCCACCATGCGGGAGAGGCGCGTCCGCCATCGATCGAAGATCTCGTAGAAGGTCGGAATGACGAGTAGGGTGAGGATCGTGCTCGTCACCACGCCGCCGATCACTGCCACGCCCAGTGGCGCCCGGAACTGCGCCCCTTCGCCGCGGCCGAGTGCGACCGGGATCATGCCCGCGATGAGCGCGAACGTGGTCATGAGGATGGGGCGCAGGCGGATCGCGCCGGCCTCGATGAGCGCCTCGCGCAGGGGCATACCGTTCTTCTCGCGGGCCCACTTGGCGAAGTCGATGAGCAGAATGGCGTTCTTGGCCACGATGCCGCACAGCAGGATCACCCCGATGAGACTCATGAGGTTGATCGTGTTGCCGGTGATGGCCAGCGCGCCCATCACACCGATCAGCGACAACGGCAGCGAGATGAGAATCGAGATCGGATCGAGGAACGAGCCGAACTGCACCACCAGGATGAGATACATCAGCGTCACCGCCACGCCGAGCGCGATGAAGATGCTGCTGAATACCTCCTGCTGCTGCTCGACCTGTCCACCGGACGACAGCGAAATGCCCGGCGGCAGCGGAATGGCATCGAGCCCCTTCTGAATGTCGGCCTGCACCTCGCTGAGCGATCGGCCAGCCACATTCGCCTCCACCTTGATCACGTTGTCGCGATTGAGATGGTTCACGATGGCCGGTCCGAGCTCGCTCTTGATACGCGCCACCTGCTGCAACGGAATCAGCGTGCCGTTGGCACCGCCGCCCACGGCGATGGGCAGCTGCGCGAGATCGGCGCCACGCGAGCGCGCGTCCGGCGAAAGGCGGACCATCACCTTGCGCGTCTCATTCGAGGGATCCACCCAGTCACCGGCATCGAGACCGGCAAAGGCCGGGCGAATTGCCGTGGCCACCTGCCCCACACTCAGGCCGAGCGCACCGGCGAGGCCGCGATCCACCTGCACCGTGAGTTCAGGCTTTTGCCCCTTGGTGCTGAGTGCCACATCAACCGCGCCGGGCACCGACTGGAGGACCGCGAGATACTGATCGGCCGTCTTCTGCAGCGCGGCCTTGTTGTTGCCACGCAGCTCGAGCGAGATCTGCTTCTGCTGGCCGGCGAAGTCGTTGGTGTACAGCGAAACAGACGCACCACCGATCCCCGCGACTTCCTTGCGCATGGCCTCACCGAGTTCCTCGGCGGACATCTGGCCGTCCTTCAGTCGGTCGGCCTTGGGACGCAGCTTGAGGTACACACTGGCCTTGTCCACCGCGCCGCTTGCGCCACCGGCGGTGACGAAGCTGTAGAGTACCTCAGGATGACGCGAAGGATCAGCCAAGCGGATCGCCTCGCCTACCTTCTGGCGGAGGTAATCGACGTTCGCGCCCGGCGGCGTTTCCACCGTCATGTTGAGTTCGGCGTTGTCTTCGAGCGGAAAGAACCCGCCACCCACGAAACCGAGCGCCGGCATCGCCAGGGCAAAGGCGAATGTGCCCACCGCGAGCGTGACCATGCTCTTGGGGTGATCGAGCGCCCACCCGATGAGCAGGCGATAGCGGTCCGCGAGGCCGTTGAACCACGTGTTGAACTTGTCGAGCTGCTTCGTGATCCAGCTCTTTTCGTGCTCGGCCAGATGCGGGTCGGGCCAGTAGGCCGAGAGCATGGGATCGAGCGAGAACGACACGAACAGCGACACGAGCACGGAACAGGCGATGGTCAGCGCGAAGGGCTTGAACCACTGACCGGATTCACCCTGCAGGAACGCGATGGGCACGAACACCGCCACGATGGAGAACGTCGTGGCGGCCACGGCGAGCCCGATTTCGTCGGTGCCTTCCCGTGCCGCAGTGTAGTGATCCTTCCCCATCTCCACGTGTCGCACGATGTTCTCGCGCACGACGATGGCGTCGTCAATGAGGATACCGATGGCGAGCGAGAGCCCCAGCAGCGACATCGTGTTGAGCGTGAAGCCGAACGCCCACACGGCCACAAAGCTCGCCAGCACCGACACCGGCAGCGCCAGGCCGGTAATGACCGTCGAGCGCCACGAATTGAGGAACAGGAACACCACCAGCACCGTGAGCAGGGCCCCCTCGATGAGCGCGCTCTGCACGTTGTCCACTGAATTGGTGACGCGCTGTCCCTTGTTCTTGATCACGGTGAGGGACGCGCCCTGCGGGGTCACCACCGAATCGAGCGTCGCCACCTTCTTCAGCACCGCCTCGGCCACGGCCGTCGTGCTGTACCCCTTCGTCTTCTTGATCTCGATGCCGACGGCGTCCTTGCCGTTGTACAGCGCGAGCGTACGCTGTTCTTCTGTACCGTCTTCGGCGGTGGCCACATCACCGAGGCGAATCACGCGTCCGCCCTTCTCGGCGACCACGAGGCTCATGAAATCCTGCGGCCCGTCGAGACGACCGCGCAGACGAATGGTGCGCTCGTCGAGCGCGCCGTTCACCCGCCCCACGGGCACCGCCAGATTGCCCTGCTGCAACGCACCCACCACCTGCGGCACCGACACCCCGGCGGCCACCAGGCGCTGAGGGTCGAGATTCACGGTGAGCTCGCGCTTCACCGAGCCCGTCACCGAGACGTCGGCGACGCCCGGGATGGCGCGTAGCTCACGCGTAATGCCGGGGTCGGCGATCAGCGTGAGTTGCGCCGGGTTCAGCGTGTTCGACGACAGCCCGAGCGTCACGATGGGCGCGTCGGTGGGATTGAACTTGCGCAGGATGGGCTCTTCGATTTCCTGCGGCAGATCCTGACGCTTGGTGCCGATGGCGTCACGAATTTCCTGCGACGCTTCCTGCAGATCCTTCGCATACACGAACTGCGTGATGATCTGGGCGTACCCGTCACGGGCTTCGCCTTCCATCTTCTTCACCCCGGAGATGGCCTGGATCGCCTCTTCGATGGGCTCGAGCACCTCGCGCTCCACCTGCTCGGGGGAGGCGCCCGGATAGATCACCGTGGTGAGCACGACCGGCGGCTGCACCTCGGGGAATTCGTCGGTCTGCAGCTGCAGGAGCGCGACCAGACCGAACCCCACCAGGGCCAGCATGGCCACGATGGTGAGCAGCGGCCGCTTGATCGCGAAATCAGAAATGAACATGGGAGTCCGCTCGTGGTCAGTTCTTCGCCTTCGGCGTGCTGTCGGCGGTCGGAGCGACCGCCTTCGCCGTAGCGCTCTTCGCCGACGCATCCGTGGGCGCCGATACCGTCACCGACACGCCCACCGAGATACCGCGCGCCGCGCCCAGCAGCACCGTGTCACCAGCCGCCAACCCGCTCGTGATCTCGACGCGCTCGGCCTCTTCGTCACGCAAACCGAGTTGCACATCCACCTTTTCCACCTTGCCACCCTTGAGGCGCATCACATTGGGACCCACGCCGCCGGTCTGATCGACCGCCTGCTCGGGCACGAGCACGCCCAGGCGCTTCTGCGACGCCACGCGCCCTTCCACGAACAGGCCCGCCACGAGCACCCCGGCGTTGTTCGGCACCGAGGCCTGAATGGCCACCTGCTTCGTCTGCGGGTTCACCATCGGCGCGATGCGCGTGATGCGCCCCTGCAGCGCACGATCCGCGCCATTCACGGTGAACGTGACGGGCGCGCCGATGCGCACCTCGCCCAACGCCACCGCGGGCACCGATGCTTCCACGCGCAGACTGCGCGGATCGATGATGGTGAACATCGCCGCGCCCGGTGCGACGATATCGCCCGGGCTCACCGTCTTCTCGGCCACGATGCCGGCGAAGGGGGCGCGGACCTGCGTGTTGCGCAGGTTCTTCTCGGCCGCCGACAGGCGGGCCTTGGCATCGGCGAGCGCGGCCTGGGCGCCCAGGTTGGCACGCTCGGCCCCCTCGACGTCGCGATCGGCGATAGCGCCGGCCGCCGCGAGCGCGCGCGAGCGCTGCAGCTCCTTCTCCGCCTGCTGCGCCGCGACCGTGGCCTGCGTGACCGCCGAGCGGGCAGACATGGCGGCATCGCGCACCGCCGCATCGTCAATGCGGGCGAGCACGGTGCCTTCACTCACTGGTTGGCCAGCGTCGACGAACGTCTGCAGTACGGCGCCGGCCACTTCGGCGCGGAGCCGCGCTTCACGATCAGCCGCGAGGGTCCCGGAGATGGCGGGGCCGCTGCTGAGCGTGTCGGCAACGGCAACGGCGATGTTGTCGGGGCCGACGGTCTGCGTCACCGACTGGCTGTCGGCAGGGGCGTCGGCCTTCTTGCCACAGGCCGTGAGCGCGGTCAGCACCACGGCCGACGCGGTGATGAGGGCGAAAGGCGCCGGACGGCGCAGCGGGGTGATCATCGCGAGGTACCCATGTTCGTGGAAGACGCCGCGCCGGAGGGGCCACCGGCGGACAGCGGGAGATACGGGAGGAGTTCGAGGCGCTTGCGCGCCACCTGCAGATCGCGCGCGGCGCGGGCGCGATTGGCGAGCGCCTGTTGCAACTGCACGCGCGTTTCCGAGAGCTCGAGCTGCGTGGAGATCCCTTCGCGGAATCGCACCTCGGCGATGGTATAGGCCCGCTGCGCCTGTTCCGCCGTGCCGACACTCGCCTGCCAGTTGGCTTCGGCCTCGGTGAGCTGGAGGGCGGCCAACCGGGCGTCGAGCGTCGCGCCTTCCTGCGCCAGCTTGAGCCGCTGACGGGCCTCAACCACCCCCGCCTCGGCGGCGGTGATCTGGCCGCGCACGTTGCCGCCGGTGAAGAGCGGATACGAGAGGCCGACCCCGACGGTCCAGTTGGGGAGGAATTCGTTGAGGCTGGTGGGCAGAATGTTTTGCGGGTAGGCGAGGCGCTGATAGTTCGTCGTCGCGCTGATCTGCGGGAGGCGCAGCGCCTTGGTGGCGCGCAGCTGCTGCTCGGCCACGTTCACGCCGAACGACGCCTGCTTCACCGCGGCTCGGGCGCGCACGGTCGTGTCGGTGGCGGCCACGAGGCGGGAGACCTCACCCTGCACGCGCGCATCAGCCGCGAGCACGGTGGCCGGATCGACATTGACGCTCGTGACCGGGGCGCCCGGCGCCTCCGCGGCCACCGGTACCTCGGCGATGCTATCGGTGAGCTGCAACAGCTGATTGGCCGGCAGGTCGAGCAGCTGGCGCAGGCGGATCATGGCCGTCTCGCGTGCCGTGCGCGCCTGGAGCAGCTGCGGGCGCTGGTTATCACGGGTCACGCGCGCGCGGATGAGTTCGAACTCCGAACTCGTGCCCACGCTGCGGGTGAGCTGCACCTGTCGCAGCGTGCGCTCGGCCTGCACGAACGCCGAGTCGGCGATCACCGCCAGACGTTCCGCCAGCAGCGCGTCGTAATACGCCGACGTCACGTCCAACTGCACCTGCGCCTCGGCGCTGGTGATACCGAGCTCCGCGGATTCCCGCGCGTACTTCGCGCTGCGCAAACCAGCCGTCACGCGGCCACCCGTGAACAAAGGCTGCGACGCGCCGAGGCCGAAGTTGAAGTTGTATTGCGACGCGAAGATGCGCGTGATGGGATTGTCGGCGGCACTCGACGTGTCACTGCCGCCGCCTGGACCGGCTCCGGTGCCACCACTGCGGCTGGCAATGGCCGCGAACTGGTTCTGGAGCTGCTTCTGCCAGTTGAGCGTGGTGTTCACCTGCGGGAGCAGGGCGGAGCGCGCCGAGAGCTGTTGGCCGCGCGCGCGCTGCGCGCCGGCCTTGGCGAGTTCGACGTTCTCACTGGCACCGCCCGCGAGCTTCAGCGCATCGGCCAACGACAGTGGGCGCACAGGCGGTGTTCCCTGCGCAGCGAGCGGTGCCGCCGCGCAGAACACGAGGCCGATGGCCATCATGGAAAGTGCCGCGCGGTGGCCGCGCGCACGTGGAAAGACCGTCATTCGGAAGTGGATGTAAGAGTCGGTGCCGCCGACGCGGGTGCGTCGGGCGGAACGGGTACCGGCAGCGCGTGCACGCCGCGCAGGAAGATCCGGACATAGGCCCGCAGCGTGTCTTCCACGGGCTGGGTGAACATCACCGGCATGACATCGCGGTTCATGCCGTCGGCGAAGACCGCACCGGAGAACATGGACACCGCCGCTTCGATCTCGGCCGCGGGCAACTCGTCGTGATGGGCGATGAAGCCCGCAGTACGCAGCTGCTCGGTGTACCGACGCAGCTGATACATCGCGCTGTGTGGCCCCTCGACCGCGCACGGCACGAGTTCGGGACGCTCCTCGAAGTCCGACATGAGCTGCCGGATGAGGGGGCGCTTCCCGCACATGTCCTGGTGATGCGCCGAGGCCCACGCCACGAGCTCGCGCTCCGGGTCGTGCGGTGTCTCGGGGAGACGCATGTCGGCCTTGGCGGCAGCCAGCTCGCGGATCATCTGCTCGAGCAGCGCTTCCTTGGAGCCGAACTGGCGGAAGAGGGTCACCTCGTTCACGCCGGCTTCTTCTGCGATGCGCTTGGTCGTCGCGCCGCGCCACCCGTGCTGGGCGTAGACGCGGGCGGCGGCCTGCAGAATGCGATGGCGGTGGTCGTCGATCATGCGTGGAGAATAAGCAAGTACCTGCTTGCATGCAAGCAGGTACTTGCTTTCACTTTTCGGAAACACTGTTATGTAGGCGGCTCACAACAGCGAACGGCATCTGGAATGCGGCGGTTTCACACCGCGCCCAGCGCCCCCAGATCAACGGGTCAGAGTTGCTGACCGGTGCCGCCGACTGGGAGCCGGGATCGGCTGCCCGGGCCTTCGGGTTGGCGCGTGGACGCTGGGCGCCCTATTGTACGAGACGACGATGGTCCGCCGACGTGCCCACGCCGGCGTCGTCATTCCCTCCACCCCCAGGAGAGATCGTGTCCAGCTTCGTGGAACTCGCGCGTGCGGCGCAGGCGGCCCGCCTGGCGCGCCCCGATGTCCCGCTGGCACTCGCCACGCTGGTCCAGGTCGATGGCTCCTCCTACCGGCAACCCGGGGCCCGTCTCCTGGTCGATGCGGACGGGCGTGTCCTTGCCGGGGCCGTGAGCGGGGGATGCCTCGAAGGAGATGTGGCGGCGCGTGCCGCCGAGGTGTGCGCGAGCGGGCGGGCGGTGCGCCTCATGTACGATCTGCGCTCGGACCTCGAGGCCATCTGGGGGTTCGGTGCGCGCTGCGACGGCATCGCGCATCTGCTGCTCGAGCCGCTCCCCGACTGGCGCTGGATGGCCCA
>Ga0164293_10000217_pt1 | contig 42449 bp, 36 predicted proteins | sample GEODES118metaG_FD_111487 | JGI IMG/M metagenome (GOLD analysis project Ga0164293, IMG submission 111487) | Eutrophic lake water microbial communities from Lake Mendota, Wisconsin, USA - GEODES118 metaG | ecosystem: Environmental > Aquatic > Freshwater > Lake | place: USA: Lake Mendota...
CGAAGTAGCTGCTCACCGGCAGCTGGCTGGTCGCTTGCAGCAGTCGAAGGCTCAGATCGGACATGTTGGAGGGCTGTAACGCCGGCAAAGGCCATCGGGGGCTGCGCTGTGCCCCAAGGGCGCGCACAGCCAACTCTCATCTTCCAGCGGGGCTTAGCCCGCCCAAGAGGGCCAAGGATTGTACCCCCGAGGGTCGTCAGGTCCAGTTTGGCAGGGGCCTTGGTGACGGCCGGGTGTCGCCCGCGGAACGATTTGACACATTGCTGTGTCAGGCGCTCTTGGCAGCAGGTCGGCAGAGCCTAGAATGGTTGAGTCTTTAACTCAGGTGAAGAGCCCGATGGCCATGCCAGAACCCAGTGATTCGAGCCCGCCCGTGCCGGTAGCGGCTGACTTTGAGTCGGCCATGCGTGAACTCGAGCAATTGGTGGCCCGCTTAGAGGGCGGCCAATTGGCCTTGGACCAGCTGCTGGGAAGCTACCAACGGGGCACTGAGTTGCTGAGTTTTTGCCGGGGCAAACTCAATGCTGTCGAAAATCAGATCAAGGTGCTTGAAGGCGGCGAGCTCAAGCCTTGGTCGGCTGCGTGAGGGGAGTCCAACTTGATACAAGCCCAAGCAAAGGCAGTCCAGGCGTTCGAGCCCTCAGCGGCCGGTTTTGACCTGGATTCCTGGATGACCGAGCAGTTGGCCGCAGTGGAGGCGGCCTTGGGGGATTGGGTGGCGCCGGCGGGCAGCACACCGCCTAGCCTGGCCGAGCCCATGCGTTATGCGGTGCTCGACGGCGGCAAGCGCATGCGGCCCTTGTTGGTGTTGGCGGCCAGCCAGGCGGTGTCGGGCAAGCCTGAGGCTGCGATGCGTGCGGCCTGCGCGGTCGAACTTATTCATGCCTATTCCTTGGTGCACGATGACATGCCTTGCATGGACAACGATGTGCTGCGCCGGGGCAAGCCCACGGTGCATGTGCGCTACGGCCAGGCCAGCGCCATGCTGGCAGGCGACGCGCTGCAGGCTTTGGCCTTTGAGCTGCTGACTCCCGAGGGCAGCTTGGTGCCTATGGCGATGCAGGCCAGCCTGTGCCGCATGCTGGCGCGGGCCGCAGGCGGGCAGGGCATGGCCGGCGGCCAGGCCATCGATCTGGCCAGCGTCGGGCTGGCCATCAGCTCCGAGCAGCTGCACGAGATGCACAAGCTCAAAACCGGCGCCTTGCTGCTGGCCAGTGTGATGATGGGCGCGGCCTGCGGCTCGCCCAGCGCTCAGGCGCAGGCCGCCCTGAGCGACTACGGCACGGCCATGGGCTTGGCCTTCCAGGTGGTCGACGATATTTTGGATGTAACCGCCGATTCGCAGACGCTGGGTAAGACGGCCGGCAAGGATGCCGCCCAGGACAAGCCTACCTTCGTCTCACTCATGGGCCTGCAGGCCTCGCGCAATTACGCGCAGGAGCTGCTGTCACAGGCCCAAGCGAGCCTGCGCCACAGTCAGCTGCCAGACACCAGAGCCCTGTGGGCGCTGGCCGATAAATTGGTTCACCGCGCGTTCTGACGCCGCCAGATCCTTCAAACGCATTTCAAGGAGCAGACCATGCATCCCTTGCTTGAAACCATCAACAGCCCGGCCGATCTGCGGCGCCTCAAGCGTGCCGATTTGGGCCCGCTGGCCAAGGAGCTCCGGTCGTATTTGCTGCAAAGCGTCTCGCGCACCGGCGGGCACCTGAGCTCCAACCTGGGCACGGTCGAGCTCACGGTGGCCTTGCATTACGTGTTCAACACGCCCGAAGACAGGCTGGTCTGGGATGTGGGCCACCAGACCTATCCGCATAAGATCCTGACCGGCCGGCGCGAGCGCATGCCCACGCTGCGCCAGTTCGGTGGCTTGTCGGGTTTTCCGCGCCGCGACGAAAGCGAGTACGACACTTTCGGCACCGCCCATTCGTCCACCTCGATTTCGGCTGCCTTGGGCATGGCCATGGCGGCCAAGCAAAAGGGTGAGCGGCGCCACTCGGTGGCCATCATCGGCGACGGCGCCATGACCGCCGGCATGGCTTTTGAGGCGCTGAACAACGCCGGCGTGACCGACTGCCGCCTGCTGGTGATCCTCAACGACAACGACATGAGCATCAGCCCGCCGGTGGGCGCGCTCAACCGCTACCTGGCGCAGCTCATGAGCGGGCAGTTCTACGCCGCCGCCAAGAGTGTGGGCAAGCAGGTGCTCAAGAACGCGCCGCCGCTGTTTGAGCTGGCCAAGCGCCTGGAGGCCCATGCCAAGGGCATGGTGGTGCCGGCCACGCTGTTCGAGGCCTTCGGCTTTAACTACATCGGGCCGATTGATGGGCACGACCTCGACTCGCTGATTCCCACCCTGGAAAACATCAAGCACCTCAAAGGCCCGCAGTTCCTGCATGTGGTGACCAAGAAAGGTCAGGGCTATCAACTGGCCGAGGCCGATCCGATCGCTTATCACGGCCCGGGCAAGTTCGACCCGGCCGTCGGCCTGACCAAGCCGGCCACCGCGCCCAAGCAGACCTTCACCCAGGTTTTTGGCCGTTGGCTGTGCGACATGGCCGAGCAGGACAAGCGCCTGGTCGGCATCACGCCGGCCATGCGCGAGGGCTCGGGCATGGTGGAGTTTCACCAGCGCTTCCCCGAGCGCTACCACGACGTGGGCATTGCCGAGCAGCATGCGGTGACCTTTGCCGCCGGCATGGCCTGCGAGGGCCTCAAGCCGGTGGTGGCGATTTATTCGACCTTCCTGCAGCGCGGCTACGACCAGCTGATTCACGACGTGGCCCTGCAGAACCTGCCGGTGGTGTTTGCGCTGGACCGTGCCGGCCTGGTGGGCGCCGACGGTGCCACCCATGCCGGTAACTACGACATTGCCTACATCCGCTGCATTCCCAATATGGCGCTGGCCTGCCCGGCCGACGAGAAGGAATGCCGGCAGTTGCTCAGCAGCGCTTTCGAGCAGAACCACCCGGTAGCGGTGCGCTACCCGCGTGGCGCCGGCGCTGGCGTGGCCACCGAGCCGGGCTTGCAGGCCCTGCCTTACGGCAAGGGCGAGATCCGCCTGCAGGGCCGGGGCGTGGCCATCCTGGCCTTCGGCACCTTGCTCTACCCGGCTCTGGAAGTGGCGCGCAAGCTGGGCCTGACGGTGGTCAATATGCGCTGGGCCAAGCCGCTCGATACCGAATTGCTGATGCAAGTGGCCAGCTCGCACGAGGCCCTTGTGACGGTGGAAGAGGGCGCGGTGATGGGGGGCGCAGGCAGCGCGGTGAGCGAGGCGCTGGCGCAGGCGGGCATCAGTCGGCCGCTGTTGCACCTGGGCCTGCGCGACGAATTCATCGAGCACGGCGATCCTGCCCTGCTGCTGGCCCGCCAAGGGCTCGATGCGGCGGGCATCGAGGCTTCGGTGCGCGAGCGCTTTGCGCCTGTGCTGGCCGCCAAGGCCAGCCTCAAGTCGGTGGCCTGAGGTGGCCGGTAAGCCGCTGGCCAGGCTGCGGCCCGGGCTGCGCTGGGGCTGATACGGCATGACGGGCTTTGCAGGCCGAGCGCCCTTGCCGGCCTTGAGCGATACCCAGCAATGGCTGGCAACGCCGCTGGTGCGCCAGGCTGGCCGGGAGGTGCTGTCGCTGGCACTGATGGACGCGCGCAATCACACCCTGCGGCTGCTGGAGGTGTTCGAGCAGGCTCAGGGCTGGTCGGATGCGCCCTCGGCGCAGTGCCCTTCGGTGACCGGCTTGGTCGGCCGCATCGCCTGGTTTCAGGAGCGCTGGATTTTGCGCAATCTGCAGCGCCATCTGGGCGCTCGGTGCGAACCTGGCGCTCCCCGGTTGGCGCCGCTGCGGCCTGAGGCCGACGACTGGTGGGAGGACCCGAACGCGCTGGCGATGCTCAGCGGGCGGCCCGGCCTGGCCGACTTGCGGGCCGACCTGTTGCAGATTTTGGAGTCCACCCTGGACCTGCTGGCCCTGGCGCCCGAGACCGACGAGGGCCTGTACTTTTTCCGCCTGGCCTTGCACCATGAAGACTTGCAGGGCGAGCGCCTGCTGCAGTGCATGCAGGCTGCGGGGCTGCGACCTGCCCGCGAGTGGGTGCAGGCCTTGACCCCGCGCGCCTTTGCGCCGCGCGAACCGCTGCTCCTGCCAGCCACCCGGGCCCGCCTGGGTAGCGATGGGCCGGGCTTTGCGTTTGACAATGAGCAAGCATCCCACAGCCTGTCGGTGCCTGAGTTCGAAATCGACGCCCAAGCGGTCAGCTGGGGCCAGTTCGTGGAGTTCGTCGACGATGGGGGCTATGACCGCCAGGACCTGTGGCTGCCCGCAGGCTGGGCCTGGCTGCAGGCCTTGGCTCAGGGCGAGGGCCGCCGCGGGCCGCGCTATGTGGAGTAATTGGGCGCGGCCAGCGGCGCCGTCACCCAGGTTCGATTCGGGCAAGCCACGCGTCCGGCAGCGGGGCAGCCGGTGATGCACCTGAGCTGGTGGGAGGCCGAGGCCTGGTGCCGCTGGGCCGGTCGGCGTCTGCCCTTTGAGTCCGAATGGGAAGTCGCCGCAGTCAACGCCAGCGGGCGCGGCTTTAGCTGGGGCGATGTGTGGGAATGGACCGCCAGCAGTTTTTTCCCTTACGAGGGCTTTGTCAGCGGCCCAGACGCCGCCTATTCGCAAAGCGGCTTCGGGCGCACCAAGGTGCTGCGCGGCGGCTCGCGGGCGAGCCCAGCGCGGCTGAAGTCGCCGCGCTTTAGGAACTTTGCGCCGCCTGAGGCCGACGCGCTGTTTTGCGGCTTTCGATCCTGCGCCTTGTGACACACCGCTAGACTCTTGGTCCCGGTCGGCTGTATCCGCGCCGGTGTTGAACCATGAATACCCTCTACGACAGCGTGCTGGCCGCCCTGGGCCTGATGGCAGCCTTCGATCCGCAGCTGGTATCGATCGCGCTGCGTTCGCTGGCCGTCAGCGGCTTGGCCTGCCTGCTGGCTTGCGTGATGGGTCTGCCGCTGGGCGGCTTGCTGGCGGTGCTGCGGTTTTCGGGGCGCGGTGCGGTGCTGGCCTGCCTCAATACCTTGCTGGCCTTGCCCTCGGTGGTGGTCGGGCTGCTGGTCTACCTGCTGCTGTCACGCTCCGGCCCATTGGGCTTTCTGGGCTGGTTGTTCTCCTTTCAGGCCATGGTGCTCGCCCAGACCGTGTTGGTGCTTCCGGTGGTGGTGGCGTTGACGCGCCAGGTCATCGAGCAGGCCGACCGCAGCCATGGCGAGCAACTGGCATCGATGGGAGCAGGCCCGCGCTGGCGCGCTGCGATCTTGCTCTGGGACGAGCGGCACGCACTGGTGACGCTGGTGATTGCCGCGTTTGGTCGGGCGATTTCGGAGGTCGGCGCGGTCATGGTGGTGGGCGGCAATATCGAGGGCTTTACCCGGGTGATGACCACCGCCATCGCCCTGGAGACCAGCAAGGGGGATCTGCCCTTGGCGCTGGCCCTGGGCCTAGTGCTTTTGCTGCTCGTCTTGTCGCTCAACCTCTGCCTGGGCTTGCTGGTGCGCTGGCGGGCTCGGCGAGACGGGCGGGCTGCGTCTCAGGAGCCCTTGTGGATACAGGCGGGGCCGGGATGAGCGCGGCCATCTTGTTCGAGTTGCAGGCGGTCGATCTGCACCTGGGCGCGGTACACGCCTTGAAGGCGTGTGACTTGCGCATCCAGTCTGGCGAGCGGGTGGCTCTGGTCGGTTCCAACGGCGGCGGCAAAAGCAGCTTGCTGCGCTGCCTGCATGGTCTGATCGAGCCCAGCCGTGGCCGTGTGCTGCGCGCATCGGTGCCGCAGGCCATGGTGTTTCAGCGCCCCTGGATGCTGCGCGCCAGCGCGCTCAGCAATGTGGCTCTGGGGCTGTGGCTGCGTGGCATGGCCTGGGGCCAGGCGCGGCTCAGGGCCCGCGAGGCCTTGGAACGGGTGGGCTTGGGGGAGCTGGCCGAACGCTCTGGTCTGGCCCTGTCGGGCGGACAGCAGCAGCGTTTGGCTCTGGCCCGTGCCTGGGCGCTGCAAGCTCAGGTGCTGCTCCTGGACGAGCCTACCGCCAGCCTGGACCCTGCGGGTAAGCGCGAGGTCGAGCAATTGATGGGCGAATTTGCCGCTGGCGGCATGACGCTGATCTTTGCCACGCACAATCTGGGCCAGGTCAAGCGCCTGGCCGACCGGGTGCTGTATGTGGAGCAGGGGCGCTTGCTCGACGACGCGCCGACGGATCGGTTTTTTGATCCGCAGCGGCCAGGGCCGGCGGCGGCTTTTTTGCGGGGAGATTTGATGTGAAGCACGGGTTTGCAGCTATTCGTAGGGGCCTGTTGGGCAGGGGGTTCTGGCCGGGATTCCTGGGTTTGTTCTGGGCCTTGGGTGGCGCTGGCGTGCAGGCGCAGGCGCCGGCGGCGGGCTCTACAGCACCGGCCATCGTGCTGGCCTCCACAACCTCTACCGAGCAGTCGGGGCTGCTGGCCCATTTGCTGCCCCAGTTTCAGCGGGCCACGGGGGTGACGGTCAAGGTGGTGGCGGTGGGCTCCGGGCAAGCGATGGATCTGGTGCGGCGCGGTGATGCTGATGTGCTGCTGGCGCACGATCGTGCCGCCGAGGAGGCCCTGGTGGCCGAAGGCCATGTGCTCAAGCGCCTGCCGGTCATGTACAACGATTTCGTGCTGATCGGCCCTGCCACCGACCCGGCCCGCGCCCGCGGCCGTGATGTGGTGCAGGCTTTGCGTCAGGTGGGCGAGCAGGGTGCGGTGTTCGTCTCGCGCGGTGACCGCAGTGGCACGCATGCGGCCGAGCTGCGCTTTTGGCAGGCGGCCCGGCTTGAGCCGGCCGCCTTGCGCAACTACCGCGCCTGCGGCTGCGGCATGGGGCAGGCCTTGAACATGGCCGCCGGCCTCGATGCTTACCTGCTGGCCGATCGGGGGACCTGGCTGGCTTTTGGCAATCGAGGTGGCCTGAGGCTGCTGGTCGAAGGGGACCCTCGGATGTTCAACCCCTATGGGGTCTTGGTGGTCAACCCCGCCCGGCATCCGCATGTCAAGCACCTGCCGGCGCAGCAACTGGCCGACTGGCTGACCGGGCCTGCGGGGCAGGCGGCCATTGCTAGTTTCAAGGTGGCTGGCTTGCCCTTGTTTTTCCCCAATGCTGGGGACTCTGGCGGGCCCTCGCGCTGACCTTGATGTTGAGCATCTAAAATTCGCCGGTGATCTCGCTTAGCGTTTTTTCTGTTCGCCGCCGCTACTGGGCTTTGATGCTCAGCGTGCTGGCTTTGTGCTCGGCCTTGTTGGCGCCGGCTTCGGTGCTGGCTCAGGGCTTGAGCGCGGGCAAGTGGCAAGTACTGTGCGGCGCTGGCGGCGCCGCACCGGCTCAGGACAGCCACGGCCAGGATGACGGGCACTGCGACCTTTGCCTCCTGCCCGGGCCGGCTTTGCCTGCGGGTGCGCAGCAACTGGGCTTGCTATCAGCCCCGCTTTCGGCCCCCCAGGCTTCGGCCAGCGCAGCCGGGCCGACGGCGCGCTCAGCCGGGCCTTTTATTCGCGGCCCGCCGACCTTCTTCAGCGCCTGACCCCTGGCGGTCGGGCCTCGCGCCTTTTCCTTTGCCGTGCTTGTCGATGCTGGCCTTGTCGGCTTGGCGTCGGCCCGGCTGGTTTGGTCCTGCAGGTGCTGCATTGCGCCTGCCTTGAAGAACGTTCCCATGAAAAACCTATCGATTGCAGTGACTATGGCCGCACTGGCCTGGGCTGCGCCGGCTGCAGCTCACATCACCCTGGAACATCAAGCCGCCCATGCGGGCAGTTATTACAAAGCCAACTTCAAAGTCGGTCACGGCTGCGGCGAGTCGCCGATACGCCAAATCGTGGTCCACATCCCGGCCGGGGTGCAGGGGGCCAAGCCTATGCGCAAGCCGGGCTGGGATCTCTTGATCGAGCGGGCCGCTCTGCCCAAGCCTTATCAGGACCATGGCCGTTGGGTCACCCAGGACGTGGTGCGCATCAGCTGGAGTGCCAAAACGGCGGCCGATGAGTTGCCCAACACGCATTACGACGAGTTCGCCCTGCACGCCAAGCTGCCCGAGCAGGCCGGCCCGCTGTATTGGTCAGTCAGTCAGATCTGCGCGCAAGGCCGCATTGACTGGAGCGAAGTGCCAGGTTCAGGCCAAAGCCTGCGTCAGCTGAAGGCGCCGGCAGCCTTGCTGGATCTGCTGCCGGCCTCTGGCGGGCATTCACACTGAAGCTCGCCCCCTTCCGCTGAGGTCTATATTGTTTTAAAAGGAGTTCACCATGTCCCGTTTTTCACTCATTACCGCTGCGCTGGCGGCTGCGATTGCGCTCGCCAGCCCAGTCCAGGCCCAAACCCCTGCAGTCAAGGTCGAATCGGCCTGGGCACGGGTGACCGTGCCTGGCCAAAAAGGCACCGGCGCGTTTATGACCCTGACCGCTGCCCAGGGCTTGCGCCTGGTGGGTGTGCAGTCGCCGGTGGCCGGCGTCAGCGAGATCCACGAGATGAAGATGGAGGGCGATGTGATGCGCATGCGCGCCATCCCCGCACTCGAGCTGCCAGCTGGGCAGGCTGTTGCATTGCGCCCAGGCGGCTACCACCTGATGCTGATGGACCTCAAGCAGGCGCTGGTCAAGGACAGCCAGATCCCGGTGACGCTGCGCTTCCAGGACGCACAGGGCAAGCCCAGCCAGGTGCAGCTGAGCCTGCCGGTCTTGCTGGCCGCGCCGGGCGGAGCCGCACAGGGGGGCGGCGGGCATGGCAATCACAAGGGCCACTGAAGGCCGGCAGGCCCTGGCTGATCTGGGGCGCGGGCTTGTTGTGCTCAAAGTTCAGCCGCCCCTGCAGCTTTTTGTCCTGACTTTGTTGATGAATAAGTCTGACTAGGGTTTCACCTAGAGGCGCCTGAGCTCAGGCGCCGAACAATGGTTCAATCGTTCCGACGGTCGTCCCCTTTGTTTCAAGGGGTGGCAAGGTTGGTCACATTTTTAATCCACCGAGGCAGGACAGGAGAGCACCCGCATGCAAGTCGAACTCAAAATAAACGGAAAAAGCCAGCAACTTGACGTCCCAGCGCACACTTTGTTGGTTCAACTTTTGCGCGAAAAGCTGCTGCTGACCGGCACCCATGTGGGCTGTGACACCGCCCAGTGCGGCGCCTGTACCGTCATGATGAATGGCCATGCGGTCAAGTCCTGCAACGTGCTGGCCGCGCAGGCCCAGGGCGCTGAGATCACCACCATCGAAGGCTTGGCCGCGGCCGACGGCACCATGCACCCGATGCAGGCGGCCTTCAAGGATTGCCATGGCCTGCAGTGCGGCTTTTGCACCACCGGCATGGTCATGAGCGCGGTCGACCTGTGCAACAAACACCCCGGCGCGAGCGAAGGCGAGATCCGCGAATTGCTCGAGGGCAATATCTGCCGCTGCACCGGCTACCAGAACATCGTCAAGGCCGTCCAGCAGGGCGGCCAGGCCATGAAGGCTGCGGCCTGAGCGTTGCTTGTTTTTCGGACTCCTGACATCGCACAGACCGGTCCGAAACCCTTAATTTTTGGAGTACAGACATGGGTGCATCTGATTTCACCAAGTTGCCGCACATCGGCGAGTCGCTCAAGCGCAAGGAAGACTACCGTTACCTGACCGGTGGTGGTCAGTACACCGACGACATCACCCTGGCGGCTCAGTGCCACGCGGTGTTTGTGCGTTCCCCGCATGCGCACGCTCTGGTCAAGTCGATCAACACCGCCGCCGCCAAAGCTGCGCCGGGTGTTATCGAGGTTTATACCGGCGAGCATGTGGCGGCCGACAAAATCGGCGGCCTGCCTTGCGGCTGGCTGATCACCGATACCGACGGCCAGCCCATGAAGGAGCCGCCGCATCCCATCTTGGCCCAAGGCAAGGTGCGCTATGTGGGCGACCATGTGGCCATGGTGGTGGCGCAGACGCAGGAACAGGCCAAGAATGCGGCCGAGCTGGTGGAGGTCGACTATGAGGTGCTCGGCAGCGCGGTGCGGGTGACCGATGCAGCCAAGGCACCAGCGCTGCACGAGCAGGCACCCAACAACCATTGCTACAAGTGGGCCATTGGCGACAAGGCCCAGGTCGATGCTGCATTTGCCAATGCGGCGCATGTCACCAAGCTCGATCTGGTCAATAACCGCCTGATTCCCAATGCCATGGAGCCGCGCGCGGCCATCGGCAGCTACAGCCGCGCCAACGATGAGTACACCCTCTACGTTTCCAATCAAAACCCGCACGTCGAGCGTCTCTTGATGACCGCTTTTGTGATGGGACTGCCCGAGCACAAGGTCAGGGTGATTGCGCCTGATGTGGGCGGTGGCTTTGGCTCCAAGATTTACCTCTACGCCGAAGACGTATGCCTGACCTGGGCGGCTAAAAAGCTCAACCGCAACATCAAGTGGACCGCCGAGCGCAGCGAGTCTTTTGTGAGCGACGCCCACGGCCGTGACCATGTCAGCCACGCCGAGATGGCGATGGACAAGGACGGCAAATTCCTCGCCCTGCGTGTGCACACTGACGCGAACATGGGCGCTTACCTGTCCACCTTCGCCACCGCAGTGCCGACCATCCTGTACGCCACCTTGCTGGCCGGCCAGTACGCGACGCCGCAGGTTTATGTCGAGGTCGATGCCTGGTTCACCAATACCGCGCCGGTCGATGCCTATCGTGGCGCTGGTCGGCCCGAGGCTACCTATCTTCTTGAGCGCCTGGTCACCCGGGCAGCCTGGGAAATGGGTCTGGGCCAGGATGAAATCCGCCACCGTAACATGATCACCAGCTTTCCTTACCAGACGCCGGTGGCCTTGCAGTACGACACCGGTGACTTTCCGGCCCTGCTCAAGCGCAGCAACGAGCTGGCTGAAGTGTCCGGCTTTGCCCAGCGCAAGGCGGCCTCTGAAGCCAAAGGCCTGCTGCGCGGCATAGGCTACTCGTCCTACATTGAGGCTTGCGGCATTGCGCCTTCCAACATTGCCGGCGCTCTGGGCGCGCGGGCGGGCCTGTTTGAATGCGGCGAGATCCGCGTGCACCCCACCGGCAGCGTGACCGTCTTTACCGGTTCGCACAGCCATGGCCAGGGCCATGAGACCACCTTCGCGCAGGTGGTGGCCGCTCGCCTGGGCATATCGCCCGATCAGGTCGATGTGGTGCACGGCGATACCGGTCGGGTGCCCTTCGGCATGGGTACCTATGGCTCGCGCTCCTTGGCAGTCGGTGGCACCGCCATCATGAAGGCGCTCGACAAGATCGAGGCCAAGGCCAAGAAGATCGCTGCCCACCTGATGGAGGCCAGCGACGCCGACATCGACTTTGTCGGTGGCGAGTTTGTGGTGCGCGGCACCGATAAGAAAATTCCCTTTGGTCAGGTGGCGCTGACCGCCTATGTCCCGCACAACTACCCGCTCGACAAGCTCGAGCCCGGGCTGAACGAGACGGCCTTTTACGACCCGACCAACTTCACCTTCCCGGCAGGCACTTACATTTGCGAAGTCGAGATCGATGCGGCCACCGGCGTGGTGCGTCTGGACCGTTTCACTGCGGTCGACGATTTTGGCAATATCATCAACCCCATGATTGTGGAAGGACAGGTGCACGGCGGGCTGGCTCAAGGCATAGGACAAGCCCTGCTCGAAAACTGCATTTACGACCCCGAGTCGGGCCAGTTGCTGACCGGCTCCTTCATGGATTACGCCATGCCGCGCGCCGGCGATATGCCCCATTTCAAGCTCGACACTCTGACCACCCCTTGCACGCATAATCCTTTGGGTGCCAAGGGCTGCGGTGAGGCGGGCGCCATCGGCTCGCCGCCGGCGGTGATGAATGCGGTGCTCGATGCCCTGCGCCCCCTGGGCGTCAAGGATCTGGACATGCCGGCCACGCCCGCCCGGGTCTGGCAAGCGATTGCCCAAGCCAAGCACTGAACGCGACAAGATCAGGAGAAAACCAAGATGTATCCCTTTACCCTCGAACGCCCGACCTCCACCGCCGACGCAGTCAAGCTGGCCACCGCCGGTGGCCGTCCCCTGGCCGGTGGTCAAACCCTGCTGGCTTCCATGAAGCTGCGCCTGACCAGTGCCGACCAGCTGGTCGACCTGGCCGGTATCAAAGACCTGACCGGTATCTGCCGTGATGGTGACGCCCTGGTCATCGGCGCCATGACCCGGCATGCCGACGTGGCCAGCAATGCCGAGGTCAAGGCCCTGATCCCGGCCCTGGCCGATCTGGCCGGCAATATTGGCGACCGGCAGGTGCGTGCCATGGGCACCCTGGGCGGTTCAGTGGCCAACAACGACCCGGCTGCCTGCTACCCCAGCGCGGTGCTGGCGCTGGGCGCGACCATCCACACCAACACCCGCAAGATCGCCGCTGACGACTACTTCAAAGGCATGTTCAGCACCGCTCTCCAGGACGGCGAGTTGATCACCGCTATCAGCTTTCCCATCCCCAAGCGGGCGGCCTACATGAAGTTCAAGCAGTCGGCCTCGCGCTTTGCCATGGTCGGTGTGTTCCTGGCCCAGTTTTCCAATGGGGTGCGGGTGGCTGTGACCGGTGCGTCCAGCGACGGCGTCTTCCGCCACGCCGGTCTGGAGCAGGCCCTGTCAGCCAACTTCACGCCGCAGGCAGCCGCCGGCGTCAAGATCGACGCCAGCGGGCTCAATCAAGACATCCACGGCACGGCCGCCTACCGGGCCAACCTGATCAGCGTGCAGACTCAGCGCGCTGTGACCAAGGCGCTGGGCTGAGCGTCGCCGGCTCGCGCCGCTGATTCCTGAAAAACGCCCCCTCAGTGGGGCGTTTTTCATTCGGCGATCTTGTTCGTGCAGGCGGGTATGGGTGTGCTCAAGCCTGTGCCATCATGTGCAGGTGGCTGCCAGCTGCCGCGTCAGCAGTGTGGCCGAGATCTCTCGGCAGCCACTCACATTTTGGCCGGCCCACAGGGGTGAGAAATCGCTACTGCCCTGGCTCTCGGCCTTGCTGCGCAAGGCGCTGAGCGCAGCCGTGGCCAGCGGAAAGGGCGGGGCGAGCGGGTTCATCGGTCCGAGCTCGTGCATCAGGCGATTGACGATGCCGCGCGCGGGGCGTCCGCTGTAGACGTTGGTCAGCGCGCTCAGGCGGGCAGCTGGGCTCTGTAGGGCCGCTCTGTGGACCGCGCTGGTGCCGGCTTCCGTGCACAGCAGGTAGGCGGTGCCGATTTGCACCCCTGCCGCACCCAGGCTCAGTGCGGCAGCCACTGTTTGTGCATCAGCGATACCGCCCGCGGCGATCACCGGGACTTTGACGGCCTTGACGATCTGCGGCAACAGGGCAAAGGTGCCCATCTGGCTGTGCAGGTCTTTGGTGAGAAACATGCCACGGTGGCCCCCGGCCTCCAAGCCTTGCGCGATGATGGCATCGACGCCGCGCTCTTGCAGCCACTGGGCCTCTTCGACGGTGGTGGCTGAGGACAATACCCTTGCGCCCCAGCGCCGCAGTCGCTCGAGCAGCCCGGGCGCAGGCAGCCCGAAATGAAAGCTCACCACCGGTGGCTTGAAGGCCTCCAGGACCGACGCCGCCTCAGCATCAAAAGGCTTGCGGCTGGGCCCCGCACCCGGATCTGGCGGATCGATGCCCAGTTCGGCATGGTAGGGTGCGAGCGTTTGTCGCCAGAGGGCCTGCGCATCATCGCAGGGCGGGGGCTGGGTGTGGCAGAAGAAGTTGACGTTATAGGGTCGGTCGGTGGCCGCCTGTATGGCCTTGAGTTCCTGCCTTATGGCGTCCAGTCCTAACATCGCACAGGGCAGCGAACCCAGCGCGCCGGCCCCGCAGACAGCAATCGCGAGCGCGCTGCCTTGGGCCCCGGCCATGGGGGCCTGGATGATGGGCAGTTCCAGCCCCAGCATGTCTTGCAGTGCGGTCGGCATGGCGGGGGAAATAAACCGATCTGCCGCCGATGCCGGTCGCCTAAGTCGTGCAGGTGCTCAGGCCTGCTCAGACCCGCGCCAGTCCCAACAAGTGGGCCACGTCTTTGAAAAAGATGCGCACATGGGCCATGGGCTTTTTGCGGGTGAGCTTCTTGTTCATGTAGGACTCAAAGGTCAGGGTCTGCACGTCTTTGTCTTCGCAGATCTTGACGAAGCGTTCGCGGCGGCGGTCGGTGGTGTACCAGAACCACTGCATCATGCCCAGCACCCAGAACACGGTGCCGTGCTCTTTCATGAAGCGTTTGCGGGCGAGTTTGAGGGCGGCGCCCTGACCGGTGGCCAGCATCTCGTGCGCAGCTTCAGCGGCCAGTTGGCCGCCGAGCATGGCGTAGTAAATGCCTTCGCCTGAAGCTGGGGCCACCACCCCGGCGGCGTCGCCGGCCAGCACCACATCGCGGCCGTTGTCCCAGCGGGGCAGGGGCTTGAGCGGCAGCGGCGCGCCTTCACGGCGCAGCGTTTCAGCCCGGTCGAGACCGCTCATGCGGCGCAGCAAGGCGGTGGCACCCTTGAGTGAAAAACCCTTGTCGGCGCTGCCCGTGCCTATGCTGAGCGTATCGCCGTGCGGGAACACCCAGCCATAAAAATCGGGCGAGACTTGGCGCTGGTAGAACACATCGCAGCGGGTGGCGTCGTAACCGGCTGGTTTGTACTCGGGCGCGCGCACGATCTCGTGGTAAGCGAAGACGAATTTGCCTTTGTGAGCCCCTGGGACTTCCTGCTTAGCCACCTCGGAATTGGCACCGTCGGCGCCGATGATGCAGCGGGCCCGCACCGTCTCTGGCGTGCCCTCGCCCTTGGTCTGGGGCGGGCGTGCAAGGTAGTGGACCACCGCCGTGCCGTCAGGCTCGCGGCTGATGTGCGAGAAAGTGCCGGTGCGACGCTCGGCACCGGCACTGGCCGCGCGTTGGCGCAGCCATTCGTCGAATTCGTCGCGGTTGACCATGCCGACAAAGCCGTTGTCGATCGGAATGTCGACCCTGTGGTTGGACGGCGCGATCATGCGGGCGCATTTGGCCTTGGCCACCAGCAGCTCATCGGGGATGTCGAAGTCGCGAATCAGGCGCGGCGGGATGGCGCCCCCGCAGGGCTTGATGCGGCCGGCGCGGTCGAGCAGCAGCACGCGGTGGCCGCGCCGTGCCAGCTCTTGCGCGGCTGTAGCACCGGCGGGGCCGCCGCCGACGATCACCGCCTCGTAGATGTCCTGGGAGTTCATGGGCTGCCTTTCAGTGTTGTCGGTGTTGCGGGTTTAAGTTTCATGGGCCACTTGCAGCGCCGCTGCTCGAGGCGCAGGCGCCGGGTCGCGGCTGCTGTGGACGACCGTATTGACCCGGATCTTCCAGGCCAGGGCGGCAGAGACCAAGAACATCAGGCCCTCTAAGGCAAAAACGCTGCTGTAGGCCGAGCCGTCTGAGGTCATCAGCCAGTGGGCAATGTCGCTGGCCACCGTGCCCAGCAGGCCGCCAATGCCGAAGGCCAGGGCCTGGGCCGCGCCCCACAGGCCCATGCGCACGCCTTCGCGACCGCCCTGGCCCTGTCCGGCCATGCGCATCATGGAGCCGATGGCGCCGATTGAAAACGCGCCATTGGCCACGCCCAGCAAGAACACATTGGCTTTGAGCGGCCAGCCTGGCCCGACCAGGCCGGCCAGGGCGAGGGCGGCCATGGCCAGCGCCGATGCGATGCAACCGCCCACGGTCCAGGCCCGCAGTGAGCCTATGCGCGTGGCCCAGGCTTTGCCGGCGTTACGCGCCGCCAGCAAGCCAGCACCGGCCACCATCAGCATGCCCAGTAAAACGCCGCCGTGTTGCACACCCGACAGCTTGGTCGAGGAGCCTGGCGTGTAGCCAAACACACTGCCGGCAAAGGGCTCAAGGATCAGGTCCTGCGCGCTGTAGGCGAGCATGGAGACGAAGACAAAAATGGTGAAGCGCCGCGCGGCTGGCTCGCGCCAGACTTGATCGAGCGCCTGCCGAAACCCCACTTTGGTGTCCGTCGCTGCGGTGCTGCTTGTCCGGTCGGCCGGCTCGCGCTCGATGCCCAGCACCGCTGCGATGGTAATCAGCACCGTCAGGCCGCAGATGCTGGCAGCCACCTGCAGCAGCCGTTCGGGCGAATAAGGATCGAGCCAGTGACCGGCCAGACCGGCGGTCAGGGCGAAGCCAGCGATCATCATGATCCAGACCAGCGTGGCTGCCGGGCCGCGCCGTTGGTCAGGCACCGACTTGGCCAGCGTCACCAGCACGTTGGTGCCGCAGGCGCTGACGCCGGTGCCAATCAATACAAAGCCCAGCACCGCCAGGCTCAGGCCGGCCGCTCGGTCTGTCTGCGCCCAAACGGTACCCAGCGTGGCGGTCATGCCGCCCAGGGCCAATACCACCATGCCACCGATGATCCAGGGGGTGCGGCGTCCGCCCGTGTCCGAGCCATGGCCCATGCGCGGGCGGGAAATTTGTACCAGGTAATGCAGGGCCACCATCAGGCCGGGCAGCACCGCCGCCAGGCCAAGCTCGACCACCATCACCCGGTTGAGCGTAGAGGTGCACAGCACCACCACCGCGCCCATACAGGCCTGCACCAGGCCCAGCCTGGCCACGCCGGTCCACCCGATGTCCTGTGTCATGCTGTGCCTCCCAGGCCGCGCAGTGCGAATGCGCTGACCATCATGCCCGCGACAAACAGCGGTACGCCAAAGCCGCTGTACCACAGGGCCTTGGCGATGGGCTCGCGCAAGAAGCGGCGCATCATCAAGGCCTGAGCCGCCAGCAGGGCCGCCACCGCCAAGGCGTGGCCGCTGCGCTCCCAACTGATCAGCAGGGCAATCACTGCCACCTGAGGCAGGGCCATGAACCAGCAGGCCACCCGTGCGGCGCGATCGACCCCGAGCTGTACTGGCAGCGAGCGCACGCCCATCTGCTTGTCGCCCTCGATGGCCTTGAAATCATTGAGCGTCATGATGCCGTGGGTGCTGGCGCTGTAGAGCGCAGCCAGGATCAGCGACTGTCCGCCCGGCATGGCGCCGCCGGCCATGACCGCCGCGCCGGTGATCCAGGCAATGCCCTCGTAGCTGATGCCGCAGGCCGCATTGCCCCACCAGCCGTTTTCCTTCAGGCGCAGCGGCGGCGCGCTATAGGCCCAGGCCAGCAGCAGGCCCAACATCGCTGCGCCAAAGCCCCAGGGGCCCAGGGCCGTAGCCACCAACAGCGACACCCCGGTCCAAGCGATGGCCAGGTACAGGCCCCAGCGGCCGGGGATGCGCCCGGAGGGGATGGGCCTATGCGGCTCGTTGATCGCATCGACGTGACGGTCGAACCAGTCGTTGACCGCCTGACTGGTCGCGCAAACCAGCGGTCCGGCCAGGGCCACCCCGATCAGGGCCAGGCCCCAGCGTCCGTCCATGGGCAGGCCCGATGCCACCACGCCGCAGGCGAAGGCCCACATGGGGGGAAACCAGGTGATGGGCTTGAACAGTTCGGTGACTGCAGAAAGGGCAGGGCGCGCCATGCACCTTTTGTAACCTGGACACAGGTAGTTGTCAACCAGAGTTGACACATGGCGGGTTTTCCCGGATGTCTGAGTGTTGGTTTCGCCGCCTCCGCCTCGAGTCTCAAGGGCAGTCACAGGTCTGGGCTTGGGGCCCTCGCGGGCTCAGGGGCCTACCCCATTTACGGGGCGCACAGCACTCAAACGTGCCCCTCAAGCTAGAGCGAGCCATAAGCGCTAAGACCTCAACGCACTTGCAGGCGGTTGATGTACTCCAGCAGGCTCAGAATGCGCGACCGCACCAGCGCCTGCCGAAGTCTCGGCTGCCGATATCGCGCGGACTCAGGACAGTGCCCGGCCGACTGGCAGCACTGGACGCTGCATTCTGGGCGTAGGCTGTGGGCGGGGCGGTCAGTGCAACGAGCAGCGCTGCTGCGACCTGAAAGCGTTGGGGGGTATGCGGCATCGGGTGGCCTCCTGTGCACTCAGTGTGCGAGGCTCCGGGTGTTCGCTGCGGGTATCGACTTCGGTAGATGTTGTCAGCGCGGGCCGACAGCTGCGATCAGGACAGCCACCCTCAGTCCACTGCGCTGCGCTCCGAGCGCAGCCAGGTGTAGGTCAGGCCCAGCCCCAGAGATGCGCCATTGGTCTTTTTGACCAAGGGGCTGTTTTCGTTGGCGGCGCCGGCCACGCTGTCGATGCGGCCAAAGCCAAAGATACGCCAGTCGCGCGACAGCTGGTGCCCCACGGTCGCGTTGAGCCGCCAGGCCACCAGGCCGCTTTGTGCCTCGTAGCTCGGGCGGCTGGGCAAGGCATATTGGGGGGCTACCCCGTAGAAGGTTTGGGCCAGGCGTTTGTCGGCCACGATGGCGCTCACGCTGGCGGCGTAAAACCACCCTGCGCTGGCCCGGCGCTGGTACACCAGTTTGGGCTCAAAGGCCATGCCGCGGTGGGCGGCCCCGTCGCTCAGGTCAAACACGCCGCGCAGCGGCAGCTCCACGCGCCAGCCTGCGCCAGCTTGTTCTTGGCCCAGCTTCCATTTCAAGCGGGGGCCAAATTCAATCAGCGTACCCAGCCTGGGCATGCCTTGGCGCTCGTCTATTTCATCAGACCGTGCCCCGAATGAGCCGGCCACGCCAATGTCAAGCTCCATGCGCTCAGTTTTGATGGCGCGCAGGCCCGCCGTGTCTCGGTCGGCGCGCAAGATCTCGCCACGGTACACAAAGTAGGGCAGCGCTAGCCCGCGCGAGACCTGGGCGTTGGCGCCCGGGTAGGCCTGCTGGGACACGCCAAAACCGGCTGCGCCCAGCTCCCACAGGGCTTGCGTACTTGCGCTCTGTGCAAGTGCGGGCGTGGCCACCAGGGTCAGCGCTAGGCTGGCGACAGTCAGGCAAGGGGAGGGCAAAGCGCGCATGAGGAAATCCTTGTGAATGAAGAGCCATTTTGCCCATGCGCAGCACGGCATGGATCTGAGGGGATAAGCGCAATCGAACGCGCTTTCCGTGCGTGGAGCGACGGCCGCGCTCAGGACAGGCGGGCTCAGGACAGGCGCGGTGGGGTGCCGACCGGGTCGGCTGCGCCGTCGGCGCTGCCATCGACCAGGTCGAAGCGGCGCAGCTTGATGTACAGGCTTTGGCGCGACAGGCCTAGCATTTCGGCGGCCGATGCCCGGTTGTCGCCGGTCAGCTGCAGGGCCGCTTCAATGCACAACTGTTCGATGAGATCGGTGGTCTCGCGCACGATGTCCTTGAGCGGCATGCGACCGACCAGCTCGGTCATCTGGCTGGCTGAACGGGGCAGCTCGCGCGGCGCGCGAACGTCGGGGCTGAGCCGCCGACCCATGTCGCGGATGGTAAAGCCCAGGCACTTGTCCGGACCGTTGGTGATGGCCACCGCAGAAATTTCAACCTCGGCGGTCGAGCCCAGCTCGCCGCGCATTTGGGTGGCGTACAGGCGCACCGTGCCGTGCTGGCGCAAATTGGTCAGCAGCACGCGCAGATCGACGCCGGATCGGCCCAACCAAGCGTCGAGCAGAACGCCCCTGGCCAGGTCGGCATTGCCGAGCTCGGCCAGGTCGACAAAGGCTCGGTTGACCGTCAGCACCCGTCCATCCAGGTCGGTGACAGCCATTGCGTCGGGGGCCTGCTCCATGACACTGGCCAGCAGCTGGTGGCCAGTCGGGGCCAGCGGTGCCGGTGCGGCACCCGCCTGCGTGCACAGTCGCAGCAAAAACTGCAGAGTTTGGTCTTCGCGAAACTGCGAGGCCGAGGCCATGAATTCCTGCGCGTTCTTCAGCCGCACCAGTACTGGCTCGGCCCGTCCGGTGCTGCGCAGCCGCTCCAGCATGTCGCGCAGGGCGCGCAGGCTTGCGGGCTCGAGTTTGTCGCTCAGGCTCAGGGTGGCGGCGTTGGATTTTTCGCCGAGCAGGTTTTGCGCGGCCGGGTTGATTTCGGTGATCTTGTCGAGCGCGCCGTCAAGGATCAGGACGGGCTCGCTGGCCAGCTGAAACAGCAGGCGGTAACGGGTTTCAGCCTGGCGCAGCCGCCAGTAGTCGCGTTCCATCGACAGTTGGGCGGTGACCAAGCGCTGCTGCAGCATCACCTGCGGACGCAGGTCCCGGGCAAAGGCGATGCTGTAGCGAGCAGTACGCGCCTTGGCGGTGCCCGATGGGGCAATTTGAACCACCGAATAGGCCAGAGGCAGATCATTGCCGTCTGGCAGGGTGTGATTGATATGCCGCCAGGGGCCGGCAGGGTCAGCTTTGCCGGGATTGAGCAGGGCTTCTACCTTGGGCTGGCTTTCGACAGTCACCGTCTCGGACCAGGTTTTGCCGCGCCAGTTCTGGCAGCCCTGGGCGATCAGCTCCTCACCGCTGAAGGCCAGATCAACGATGACGCCTTTGGCGTCAACCAGCAGCACCACATCGGCCGAGGCGCTGAGCAGCTGTGCCAGGGCTTCAGGCTCCATACCGGACAAGACCTCGACAGCTTTGTCCAGGTACCTGTCGGTCAGGAGGTTTTGCTCTGTGGCCATGGGCGTTCTTTCGTCCGATTCGGGGGATGCGCTGGCAAAGATCCGCAGGCCCTAGGGCTGCAGGCTGACTCGTTTGAGCAGGGATTGGGCCAGATCAGGCGCGGTGTCTGCATCCAGCATGACAGCATCGGCGCTGACCTGATCGGCAAGCTTGGGCTCGAGCATGAAGGCCACACCTCCAACAATCGTCAGGACGTGAGGGTTCATGCTGGCGCGCCGGATCTGGCTGATGCAGTCATTGAGTCTGCCGATCTGCGCCACATTGCCCAGACTTAGCCCGACCACATCAAACCATTCCCGCTCGACCAGTGCCGATAGCGAGCCGGTGGGTTGTATGAAGCTGGTCGATACATCCCAGCCAGCGCGGTAGAAGAATTCGGCCACCAGCGACAGACCAAAGGTGTGCTGCTCTCCGGGGCTGGGCAGCAAAAGAATCCGCCGCTGTGGGTCCGTTCCTTCGCTCAGCCGCCCGCTCAGCCCAAAGGCCGCACTGTTGGCCCTGAGCAGTTGCTGTAACCTTCCCATGGCGACGGTGACTTCTGTGAAGCTGCAAATATCGCAGGTCCAGTACTCACCCAGTTTGCGCGCCACAGGCGTGAGCAGGTCCAAGAAGACAGCTTGTACCGAAGCGCCGCGCTGACGCAGCGCGGCCACCCATTCATGCAATGCCTTGTCTTCCGCGTGCAGCACCAAGTGGGTGAGTTGATCGACGTCGCCCTCGTTGATGAAGGTGGCGACTGGCCGTGACCCGGGCTCGGCAGCGCCGTGGGCCAGTACCAATCTTGGGATGATTTCACTGGCGACGGCGCGGGCCAGCAGCACGGTTTGCTCGCCCTTGTGAAGCAGTCCACCCGCCCCACCAGTTGGCGTAGGTATGTCGGACAGGCTTTCCTGCACCGGTGAAGATTTGTTCTTTTTGCCTATCGAGCCCATCGCGGTCTCCTTGCGCACCCAGTCACTGCCGCGGACTTGGGCGCATGAGTTCCTGACTGAGGGTCTTCCAATTCAAGGGCTCGAGGATCTCGCCCAAAAGCATGGTCGGCAGTCGGTGGAACAGTCCACAAGTCTGTTTTTACTTGCTTGGGGGAGCCAGGTCAAAGGTTTTTTTGCAAAAACCGGAGATTTCCGGCTCTTTGTTGTCAAAATAAATATACGTCAATTAAAGTTGACACAACAGCCAGACCCGACTAAATTGCTGGCATTACGGCAGAAATGACACTCAAAACAAAGAGACAACCCATGCGGCCTGAGACACCGCGCCCGCCCGCCCGGCGGCCGCTTTACACCCCGCAGGAGCGCCAAAGGCGCGATGCCAGCGCTTGGACCTGGGTCCAGGGGCTGCTTGCGCCAGTGCAGTTCATCGTCTTTTTGGTAAGTCTTGGCCTGGTGCTGCGTTTCCTCTGGACCGGGCAGGGGCAGGCTGCGGCCGAATGGTCCATCGTGGTCAAGACCCTGGTGCTCTACACCATCATGATCACCGGTTGCATCTGGGAGAAGGTGGTGTTTGGGCAGTACCTGTTCGCGCCCGCCTTCTATTGGGAAGACGTTTTCAGCATGCTGGTGCTGGCCCTGCACAGCGCCTACCTGGTGGCCCTGTTCAAAGGCCTGCTCGAGCCGCAGGCGCTGATGGGGCTGGCCTTGGCTGCCTATGCGGCTTACGTCATCAACGCCGGGCAGTTTCTGATCAAGCTGCGGGCGGCACGCCTGGACGCAGCGGCCACGGCCTCTGGCGATGAGGCCGATCAAAAGCAGGGGGTGCCCGCATGAGCCCGGTGATTCCTTTGCGCGCCGAGGCGGCCGCCTGCCAGGACATGCCCGTGCTGCGCGAGCGCGGCCAGCGGGAGGTTTTCTGTGGGCTGACCGGCATCATCTGGCTGCACCGCAAGATCCAGGACGCGTTTTTCCTGGTGGTGGGCTCGCGCACCTGCGCTCACCTGCTGCAGTCGGCAGCGGGCGTGATGATTTTTGCCGAGCCCCGGTTTGCGACCGCGATCATCGACGAGCGCGATCTGGCGGGCCTGGCCGATGCCAATGAAGAGCTCGACAAGGTGGTTCAGCGCCTTCTTTCGCGCCGGCCCGAGATCAAGCTCTTGTTTCTGGTCGGCTCTTGCCCTTCCGAGGTGATCAAGCTCGATCTGTCCCGTGCTGCCACCCGCTTGTCGGCGCAATTTTCCCCCCAGGTGCGGGTGCTCAATTACTCGGGCAGTGGCATTGAGACCACTTTTACCCAGGGCGAAGACGCCTGCTTGGCCTCCCTGGTGCCCGAACTTCCCAGGGTGCCGCAGGCCGCGGCCGAGCAGCCTGAGTTGCTGGTGGTCGGCACCCTGGCCGATGTGGTGGAAGACCAGTTTCAGCGGCTTTTTAATGAGTTGGGCGTACCGGTGCGGTTTTTCCCGCCGCGCCGGGCCGGCGATATGCCGGCCATCGGCCCCCAGACCCGCTATCTGCTGGCCCAGCCCTTTCTGGCCGATACCGCGCGGGCCCTGGAGGCGCGGGGTGCGCAGCGGCTGGCGGCGCCTTTCCCGCTGGGCGAGGAGGGCACCACAGCCTGGCTGAAAGCCGGCGCGAGTGCCTTCGGTATTTCTGATCAGCGCTTTGAGCAGGTAACCGCCGGGCCGCGCGAGCGGGCTCGTTCGGCCCTGGCCCGGCAGCGCGCTCTGCTGAGCAGCAAATCGATTTTCTTTTTCCCGGATTCGCAGCTCGAAATCCCGCTGGCCCGCTTTGTCTCGCGTGAACTGGGGATGCGGCTGACCGAGGTCGGCACGCCCTACCTGCACCGACAGCACCTGTCTGAAGAGCTGGCGCTGCTGCCGGCCGGGGTGCAGCTGTCGGAGGGCCAGCATGTGGAGCAGCAAATTGACCGCTGCCGCAGCAGCCGGCCCGACATCGTGGTCTGCGGCCTGGGCCTGGCCAACCCGCTGGAGGCTGAGGGCCTGACCACCAAATGGGCCATCGAACTGGTTTTCACCCCTATCCAGGGCTATGAGCAGGCGGCTGATCTGGCTGAGTTGTTCAGCCGCCCCTTGAACCGGCGCTTGCGCCTGGCGGCCTAGGAGTATTCATGCAACTGACGCTCTGGACTTACGAAGGACCTCCCCACGTGGGCGCCATGCGTGTGGCCACCGCACTCAAGGACGTGCACTACGTCCTGCATGCGCCTCAGGGCGACACTTACGCCGATCTGCTGTTCACCATGATCGAGCGCCTGCCGCGCCGCCCACCGGTGACCTACACCACCTTCCAGGCGCGTGACCTCGGTGGCGACACCGCTGAGTTGTTCAAGACCGCTGCCCGCGAGGCCTTCGAGCGCTTCGCTCCCAAAGCCATGATGGTGGGTGCTTCGTGCACCGCCGAGCTGATTCAGGACGACCCCGGCGGTCTGGCCAAAGCCCTGGACCTGCCGGTCCCGGTGGTGGCGCTGGAGTTGCCCTCGTACCAACGCAAGGAAAACTGGGGCGCGGCCGAGACTTTCTACCAGATGGTGCGCCACCTGTCGGCCGCTCCAGCGCGGGCGCAGCGCCAGCCTCTGGCCAGCGACAGGCGCCCGAGCTGCAACATCCTCGGACCGACGGCGCTGGGATTTCGTCACCGCGACGATGTGCATGAAATCCGCAACTTGCTCGACGAGTTGGGCATTGATGTGCGGGTGGTCGCGCCGCTGGGGGCCAGCGCCGCTGACCTGGCCCGCTTGCACGAGGCCGATTTCAACGTGGTGCTCTACCCAGAAACCGGCATGAGCGCCGCCCTGTGGCTGCAGCGTCAGTACCAGCAGCCCTTTACCCGTGTGGTGCCTATCGGCGTCAATGCCACCCAGGACTTTGTCAAGGAAGTGGCTGAGCTGGCCGGCATGGAGCAGGTCCCTGATCTGCGCCAGAACTCGCGCGCCGGCTGGTATTCCCGTTCGGTCGATTCCACCTACCTGACCGGCAAGCGCGTCTTCATTTTTGGTGACGCCAGCCATGTGGTGGCGGCCGCCCGTGTGGCTGCGCAGGAGATGGGTTTTACCGTGGTGGGCCTGGGCACCTACAGCCGTGAGTTTGCCCGTGAGGTGCGCGATGCCGCCAAGCGCTACGGCTGTGAGGCCTTGATCACCGACGACTACCTGGAGGTGGAAGAGCGCATTGCCGAACTGCAGCCCGAGTTGGTGCTGGGCACGCAGATGGAACGCCATATTTCCAAGCGTCTGGGCCTGCCCTGCGCTGTGATCTCGGCGCCCATCCATGTGCAGGACTTTCCTGCACGCTACTCGCCGCAGATGGGCTTTGAAGGCGCCAATGTGCTGTTCGATACCTGGGTGCATCCGCTGATGATGGGCCTGGAAGAGCACCTGATCGGCATGTTCCGCGGCGACACCGAATTTCACGAGGACGCTGCGCCCTCGCACCTGGGCCGTGCCGGCATGCCGGCCGCGGCCCGCAGCCCGGCGCAGCCACAGACTGAGCCTGCTCAGCTTTTCCAGGTCTCCCCCGAGCCGACTCTGTCCCCGACCTTGCCCCCGACTGTGTCCCCGACTTCAGTTGCGCCCGCAGCGGTCGCCGCTGAAGGCGCCGTAGTCACCACCTGGGGTGTTGATGCGGAAAAGGAGCTCAAGAAGATCCCCTTCTTCGTACGGGGCAAGGCCAAGAGAAACACCGAGCTCTACGCCCGCGAGCGTGGGGTGCCTGTCATCACTGTGGACACACTGTACGATGCCAAAGCTCATTTCAGCCGCTGAAAGCCGAGCCGCCGCCCGCCACCTGAAGGCAGGAGGGACAGGTCCGCTCATGCGGGTCGTGCTGGTGACCATGGACAGCCATCTGGCCAGCGCTGCCGAGCGCGCTCTGGCTCAGTTGCAGCGCAGTGTGCCGGGTCTGCAGATGCGGGTCCATGCGGCTTCGGAGTGGGGTCATGACGCTCAGGCCCTGGACCGCTGCCTGAGCGATATCGCCGAAGGTGACATCGTCATTGCCACCATGCTCTTCATGGAGGAGCACTTTCTGCCCGTGCTGCCAGCGCTGCAGGCTCGGCGCGCGCATTGCGATGCCATGGTCTGCCTGATGTCGGCCAGCGAAGTGAGCAAGCTCACCCGCATGGGCAAGTTTGATATGCAGGCGCCCAGCAGCGCGCCGATGGAGTTTCTCAAGAAGCTGCGCGGCAAGAGCGCGCAGGTCGGCCAGATGAGCGCCGAAGAGAAAACCAGCGCCGGCGAAAAGCAGATGAAGATGCTGCGCCGTCTGCCCAAGATCTTGCGCTTCATTCCGGGCACCGCCCAGGATGTGCGGGTTTATTTCTTGGCCATGCAGTACTGGCTGGCCGGCTCGCAGGACAACATCCAGGGTCTGGTCAGCATGCTGGTCGATCGCTACGCCGCTGGCCCGCGTGCTGCGCTGCGTGGCCTGAAGGTAACGCCGCCGCTCGAATACCCCGAGGTGGGCGTCTACCACCCCCGGCTCAAGACCGAGACCAGCCAGCGCCTGTCGCAGCGACTGTCCGACTTGCCCCGCACCGCCACCAGCGGCACACAGGGTACGGTGGGTGTTTTGCTCCTGCGCTCTTACGTGCTGGCCGGCAACACCGCCCACTACGACGGCGTCATCACCGCCCTGGAGGCACGCGGCCTGAAGGTGGTGCCGGCCTTCGCCAGTGGCCTGGACAACCGGCCTGCGGTACAGGAATTTTTCATGAAGGATGGGCGCCCGACGATAGACGCCCTGGTCTCGCTCACCGGCTTTTCATTGGTCGGCGGTCCAGCCTATAACGACTCCCGCGCAGCGCAGGACTTGCTGGCCGAGCTCGATCTGCCTTACCTGGCGGTGGCGCCGGTGGAGTTTCAGACGCTCGACAGCTGGGGCGCCTCGGGCCAGGGCCTGATGCCGGTTGAGGCCACCATGATGGTCTCCATCCCCGAGCTCGACGGCGCCACCGGCAATATGGTCTACGGCGGGCGCGGTAGTGCAGGCGCTGTCGCCTGCACCGGCTGCGCCAAAGGCTGCCGCTTCGAGTCGGTCGGCGTTCATGACATGAATACCTGCAGCGAACGCGCGGACGCGCTGTCGGCGCGGGTGACCCGGCTGATCGCCCTGCGCCGCTCCAAGCTGGCTGAGCGCAAGGTCGGCGTTGTGATCTTCAACTTCCCGCCCAATGCCGGCAACACCGGCACCGCCGCCTATCTGGCCGTCTTCGAGTCGCTCTACAACACCCTGGCCGCTTTGCAGCGGCAAGGCTATGGTGTGGAGATGCCGGCCAGCGTGGACGCGCTGCGCGAGCGCATCATCGCCGGCAATGCCCAGCGCTATGGCGCGCAGGCCAATGTGCATGCCCTGATCCCGGCCGACGATCATGTGCGCCGGGAAAAGCATCTCAAGGCCATAGAAGCGGCCTGGGGGCCAGCGCCGGGCCGCCAGCAAAGTGACGGTGCCAATTTGTTCGTGTTGGGCGAGCGCTTTGGTAATGTGTTTGTGGGTATACAGCCAGCCTTCGGCTACGAGGGCGACCCGATGCGCCTGCTGTTCGAAAAAGGCTTTGCTCCGACCCACGCGTTTTCTGCGTTCTACCGCTGGCTGCGTGAGGATTTCGGCGCCCACGCGCTGCTGCACTTTGGCACCCACGGCGCGCTCGAGTTCATGCCCGGCAAGCAGACCGGCCTGAGCGCCGATTGCTGGCCCGACCGGCTGATCGGCGACATGCCCAATATCTACCTTTATGCCTCCAACAACCCATCGGAAGGCACCATCGCCAAGCGGCGCGCTGCCGCCACCCTGGTGAGCTATTTGACGCCGCCGGTAGCCGAGGCAGGCCTTTACAAGGGCTTGAATGCGCTCAAGGAAGCGCTGGAGCGCTACCGCGGTCTGGAGCCGCAGGCGGGTGCCGAGGCGCAGGAGCTGGCCGAGCTGATTCAGGCGCAAGCGGCCGAACTGGAGCTGGCGGCCGCTGAGCCTGCCTGGGGTCAGGACGCACCGGCACAGATACAGCGCGTCAACGATGCCGTCCTTGAGCTGGCCTACACCCTGATCCCTTATGGCTTGCATGTGGTGGGGCAGCCCATGGCGCCGCAGGCGGTGCGTGAGACGCTGCAGACCTGCGCCAAAGCTTGGTACGAGCTGGATCTGCCCGCAGCCGTGCTCGATACCTTGGCGCAAGGCGGCTCGGCTCAGCAGGCCTGGCGCCAGTTGCAGGGCAGCGCGCAGGCCGCCGGGTCGGCAGCGACGATCGAGCAACTGCAGGAGCTTGAGCGCACCCGCAGCGAGCTGCTCAAGGACAATGAAATCGACGGCATCTTGCGCGCCCTGGACGGTCGCTTTGTGCGGCCCGCCCCCGGCGGCGATTTGCTGCGCACGCCCGATGTGTTGCCCACTGGCCGCAATGTGCACGGCTTTGACCCCTTCCGAATTCCCAGTGCGTATGCGGTCAAGGATGGTGCGCGCCAAGCCCAGCGTCTGATCGATCGCTACCAGGCCGACGGTCATGCCCTGCCTGAATCGATCGCCATGGTGCTCTGGGGGACTGACAACCTCAAGAGCGAGGGCGGACCGATCGCACAGGTCCTGGCCTTGATGGGTGCGCGTCCGCGCTTTGACAGCTACGGCCGGCTGGCCGGCGCCGAGCTGATGGCATTGGCGGACCTGGGTCGCCCCCGCATTGATGTGGTGATTTCCCTGTCGGGCATCTTTCGCGACTTGCTGCCCCTGCAGATCAAACTGCTGGCTGAAGCTGCCTTCCTGGCCGCCAGTGCCGACGAGCCCCTGGAACGCAACTTCATCCGCAAACACGCGCTGGCCTACCAGGCCGAGCACGGCTGCGACCTGGAGACGGCCAGTCTGCGGGTATTCGGCAATGCCGATGGTGCCTACGGCGCCAATGTGAACATGCTGGTCGACAACAGCCGCTGGGAAGATGGCGACGAGTTGGCAGAGACCTACAGCCGCCGCAAGGGCTTTGCCTATGGCCGCTCTGGCAAGGCCGTGGCTCAGGGCAAGCTGCTGGCCAGCGTGCTGGCCGATGTGGATTTGGCCTACCAGAACCTTGATTCGGTCGAGCTCGGTGTGACCACGGTCGATACCTATTTCGACACCTTGGGCGGCGTCAGTCGGGCCATACAGCGCGCCAAGACGGCCAAGGCCGGCGGCCAGGCTGCGGCGGTGGCGCCGGTCTATATCGGCGACCAGACCAAAGACAGCCACGGAGGCGGGACCGTGCGCACCCTCGGCGAGCAGGTGGCCCTGGAGACCCGTACCCGCATGCTCAACCCGAAGTGGTACGAGAGCATCCTCAAGCACGGTTACGAGGGTGTGCGGCAAATTGAGGCGCACCTGACCAACACCATGGGCTGGTCGGCCACCACCGGCCAAGTGCAGCCTTGGGTGTACGAGCAACTGACGCAAGCTTTTGTGCTGGACGAGCAGATGCGGCAACGCCTGGCTGAACTCAACCCCACCGCTTCCGCCCGGCTGGCCAACCGCCTGCTCGAGGCCTCGGATCGCCAGTATTGGCAACCTAACCCCCAGGTGCTTCAGGCCCTCAGACAGGCTACTGAAGAGTTGGAAGATCGTCTCGAAGGCGTTTATGAAGGAGCCACCGCATGAGCATCGCTGCCGTACCCATTAGCAATATCCGCAAGTCATCCAAAGGCGAGGACGGCGAGGGCAGTGTGCAGGTCCAAATGGACCCCAGTGTCAAGATAGGCAATGCCAAAGTCTTCGCCGTCTACGGCAAGGGCGGCATTGGAAAAAGTACCACCTCGTCCAATCTGTCGGCCGCGTTTTCCCATCTGGGCAAGCGGGTGCTGCAGATCGGTTGTGACCCCAAGCACGACTCAACCTTTACCCTCACCAAGAAGATGCTGCCGACCGTCATTGACGCGCTCGAGCAGGTTGACTTTCATGCCGAGGAACTGCGCGTGGAAGACTTTTGTTTTCCGGGCTACAACGGTGTGATGTGCGTCGAGGCCGGCGGCCCGCCTGCGGGCACCGGATGCGGCGGTTATGTGGTGGGTCAGACGGTCAAGTTGCTCAAAGAGCACCACTTGCTGGAAGACACCGATGTGGTGATTTTCGACGTGCTTGGCGACGTGGTCTGCGGTGGCTTTGCTGCCCCGCTGCAGCATGCCGACCGGGCGCTGATCGTGACTGCCAATGACTTTGACTCGATCTTTGCAATGAACCGCATCGTGCAAGCCATCGGGGCCAAGTCCAAGAACTACAACGTGCGTCTGGGCGGCGTCATCGTCAATCGCAGCGACGCCACCGATCAGGTCGACAAGTTCAATGGCGTGACCGGTCTCAAGAGCATGGCCCACTTTCCGCTGCTCGACGAGATCCGCAAGAGCCGTCTGGCCAAGTCCACCATGTTCGAGTTGGAGGCCACTCCAGCGGTCAAGGCGGTACAGGACGAGTACATGCGCCTGGCCGCATCGCTGTGGAAAGGCTCTGACCCGCTGCCGGCGGTTCCGATGAAAGACCGTGACATCTTTGATCTCTTGGGATTTGACTGACATGAACAGCACCGGATATTTGCAACGCCGCGAGCAGATCGAAACCTATTTCGATCGCACTGCGGCCCAGGCTTGGGAGCGTCTGACCTCCAATGCGCCGGTAGGCCGCATCCGCGCTACCGTGCGGGCCGGGCGCGATCAGATGCGCGCCACCTTGCTGTCCTGGCTGCCGCAGGACATGCGCGGCATGCGTCTGCTCGATGCGGGCTGTGGCACCGGTGCGCTGGCCATGGAAGCGGCTGGGCGCGGCGCCGAGGTGCTGGCCATTGATCTTTCGCCCACCCTGGTCAAGCTGGCGGCCGAGCGCTACAGCGCGCTGGGGCAGGGCGGTGCGGGGCGCATCGACTTTCGCTCGGGTGACATGCTGGCCGAGGAGTTGGGTCACTTTGATCATGTGGTGGCCATGGACTCGCTGATCCACTACGACGTGCCGCACATGGTTGAAGCCATGCAGCGCCTGGCGGGGCGCACCAGCCAGTCCATCTTGTTTACCTTCGCGCCGCGCACGCCCGCCTTGGCCGTGATGCATGGCCTGGGCCGTTTGTTCCCGCGCAGCGACCGCTCGCCTTCTCTCACGCCCGTTTCGGAGCCGGTGCTGCGCCGCGGCCTGGAGCAGGGGATCGGTCCGCTCGGATGGCGCGAGGGGTCGACCCTGCGCATCAAGAGCGGTTTTTACACCTCACAGGCCTGGCAGTGGCACGCTTGAAAAAGCCTTTCCTGAAGCCACCGGCCTGGCTGGTGGCTTTCGCCCATCGGCATTTGCCTTTTGCCGATGCGGCCTCCAGCGAATTGCCGCTCGGCCGTTTGCTGCGCCTGTCCTTGTTTCAGGTCGCCATCGGCATGACCACCGCCTTGTTGGTGGGCACGCTCAACCGGGTGATGATTGTCGAGCTGGGCGTGCCGGCCTGGTGGGTGGCGCTGTCGGTCGGCCTGCCCTTGCTGTTTGCCCCGGCGCGCGCCTTCATTGGCTATCGCAGCGACACCCATCCTTCGGCCCTGGGTCTCAAGCGCCTGCCGTATCTGTGGATGGGCAGCCTGCTAATGTTCGCCGGCCTGGCCATGATGCCTTTTGCTTTGCTCTTGTTATCGGACCCGCCTGAGGGCACCTTGTGGTTCGGCCGCCTGGGCGCAGCACTGGCCTTCTTGTTGGTGGGCGCCGGCATGCAGATCGCTCAAACCGCCGGCCTGGCGTTGGCCAACGATGTGGCCCCGGTGGACAAGCGGCCCCGGGTGGTGGCCCTGCTTTATGCCATGCTCTTGCTCGGCCTGATGGTTGGCAGTGCCTTGCTCGGCTGGCTGCTCAGCGACTTCACTCCTAAGCGCCTGATTCAGGTGGTCCAGGGCTCGGCGGTGATGGTGATCGTGCTCAACTTGCTATCGCTGTGGAAGCAGGAGGCCAGAGCACCTAGCCGCGGCGAGCGTGAGTCGGGTGGCTTTTCGCGCAACTGGCAGCGCCTCATGGCGGTGCCGCGCATGCGCCGCTTCCTCTGGACGGTGGGCTTGGGCACCGCCGCCTTCAGCATGCAGGACATCGTGCTTGAGCCCTTTGGCGGCGAGGTGCTGGGTCTGGACGTCGGTTGGACTTCATCGCTGACTGCGCTGACCGCAGGCGGCTGCCTGCTGGCCTTTCTCTGGTCTGCACACCTGTCGGCCCGGGGGCTCGATACCTGCCGGCTTGCCGCCATCGGTGCCTTGCTGGGCCTGCCGGCCTTTGCCTGTGTGATTTTTTCAGCGCCGCTCGAGTCGGCCTGGATGTTCCGCCTTGGCGCGGCCCTGATCGGCCTGGCCAGCGGACTTTTTTCAGTGGGCATGCTCCTCAATGCCATGGAGATGCCGGATAAGGAAATGACCGGCCTGGTCTTGGGCGCATGGGGGGCGGTGCAGGCCACCGCCGCGGGCCTGGCCATGGTCGTCGGTGGTGTGCTGCGTGACCTGGTTGGTGCGCTGGCCCAGTCCGGTTGGCTGGGCTCGACCCTGGATTCGCCGATCACCGGTTACAGCTTTGTTTTTCACTTTGAGATGTACCTGCTGTTTGTGGTGCTGATTGCGCTGGGCCCGTTGGTCAAGCGCCATCAGGACCTCAGCCGCAGTCCCCGCCCCCTGGGCCTGGCCGAGATGCCAGGCTGAGCCCCGCATGAACCTGCAAGCTTGCCCTGACTGAAGGAGAACCACCATGGAAACCGGCGCCATCACGCAGTACGTAGACGTTGCCCAGCTTGTGCTTTACGCATTCTGGATCTTCTTCTTCGGCCTGATCTACTACCTTGCCCGCGAAAACCATCGCGAGGGCTATCCCATGGACTCCGGCCGAGAGAACGGCCCCAAAATCACGGGCTGGCCTGTGCCCGAGCCCGTGACCTACAAATTGCACGATGGCCGCGAGATTCTTGCGCCCGATCCGCACCGTCCTGATGGCCAATACAGCGCCAAGCCAGCGCATGGCTGGAACGGCGCGCCGATCGAGCCACAGGGCAATCCGCTGCTCGCGGGCGTCGGGCCAGGTGCCTGGGCCATGCGCGCCGACGTGCCTGACCTGACCCACCATGGTGAAGCCAAGATCGTGCCCATGCGGGTGGCTGCCGATCACAGCGTTGCGGTGCGCGATACCGACCCGCGTGGACTGCCGGTGTACGGCGGTGACGGCGAACTGGCCGGCACGGTGGTTGATCTGTGGGTGGACCGCATGGAAATGATGTTCCGCTACCTGGAGGTGCAGACCCAGGGCGGCCGCCGGGTGCTCGTGCCCATCATGTTTGCTCGCATCCAGCGCAAGGCGGTGCAGGTGCATGCGCTGCTGGCCCATCAGTTCGAGGATGTGCCTGGCACCCGCCACCCTGAGCAGATCACCATGCTGGAGGAAGAAAAGATTCCCGCCTACTTCGGCGCCGGACTGCTCTACGCATCGCCCGAGCGTCAGGAGCCGCTGTTTTGAGCCAGCAGCACGAACACGAGTTCGAGGCAGCCCCAGGCCTGCCCGAAGCGCTGCCAGCGGGCGAGAAGATCCTCTGGCAGGGCGCCCCGGACTGGCGCCAACTGGCCCTGCACGCCTTTCATGTGCGTAAGCTGGCGATCTACTTTGTGCTCATGATCGCTCTGCAAGGCTTGGTCATACGGCATCAAGCGACCGATCTCATCCTGGCTTCGCTCATGACCAGCGCCATGCTGGCGCTGACGGCCGTCGGTATGCTGACCGCCATTGCTTGGTTTGCCTGCCATACCTGCCTCTACACCCTGACCAACAAGCGCCTGGTGATGCGTGTGGGCATTGTGCTGACCATGACCTTCAACCTGCCCCTGATCCGATTGGCCGGCGCTGCGCTCAAGGCCCGCGGACGCGGCTGTGGCGATATCGCGTTGCGCATCAAGGAGCCCGACCGCATCGCCTACCTGCATCTGTGGCCGCATGCCCGTGCCTGGCGCCTGAAGAACCCTGAGCCCAGCCTGCGCTGTGTTGCTGATGCTGCTGAAGTGGCTGGCAAGATCGCCCAGGCCTGGCGCGCAGCCAACCCGGGTGAGGCTGCGCTGATGGGCCCACAGGGCGATGCCCCGTCCAACTCGGTGCAGGGCCTGTCCCAGCCCATCACCGCCTGAACTGCAGCGCCATGAGCGTCGTCAAGCCCATGCCCACCGTCCGCCGCCGGCCCTGGCCGCTGTGGCTGGGCCTGGCTTTGGTGGTGCTGATCATGGCGGCGGTGGCCTGGCAGCGCCAGCAGCCTGTGCAGCAGGAGCCCCTGGGTGATCTCAGGTGGCAGCGCCTGCTGCGCTTTGAAGACCGGCCCGGTGGCGATATCGGCGTCATCGACGCGGCCACTCAAAAAGAGGTGGCGCTGCTGCAGGGCGAACACGGTTTTGCCCGGGGCGCCTTGCGCACCCTCGCCCGCGAGCGGTTGCGTCGCAACCTCGGCCCCCAAACCCCTTTTGAGCTGTCGGCCTATGTGGACGGCAAGCTCGTGCTGCGCGACCCGGCCACCGGTGAGCGCATCCATCTCGAATCTTTCGGCGCGGGCAATGCGGCGGTGTTTGCGCAACTGCACCGCGTCGGCCTGCCGCCATCGTCCTCGCATCAAGGAGTCAAGCCATGAACGCCGCCATTGCCAACGACCGCAACACCGATCATGTCGACCTGCTGATGAGTCGGGTCGAGAGTTCGGCCGATGCCACCGCCCGCGCCCTGGTCAACACCGTACTCTCGCCCCGCTTCTACACCACCGACTTTGCCGCCTTTGACCGCCTCGATATCGAACCGGTCCGCGCCGAGTGGGACGTGATGATGGCCGAGTACGAAGGCGATAACAACCACGACCACTTTCAGCGCGACGCGCAGTTCGCTGAGGAGGTCAAGCAGTTGATGCCGCAGCTCAGCCCGGAAATGCGCCAGGAATTCATCGACTTCCTGATCTCCTCACTGACCTCCGAATTTTCGGGCTGCATTCTCTACAACGAGATTCGCAAGAACATCAAGAATCCGGACATCCGCCAGCTGATGACCTACATGGCCCGCGACGAGTCGCGCCATGCCGGCTTCATCAACCAGTCGCTCAAGGACTTCAACCTGGGCATAGACCTGGGCGGACTCAAACGCAGCAAAAGCTACACCTTCTTCAAGCCCAAGTACATTTTTTACGCGACCTATCTGTCGGAGAAGATTGGTTACGCCCGCTACATCACCATCTTTCGCCAGCTCGAAAAGCATCCCGACAAGCGCTTTCACCCCATCTTCCGCTGGTTCGAGCGCTGGTGCAACGACGAATTCCGTCATGGTGAATCGTTCGCGCTGATCATGCGCGCCGACCCCAAGCTGCTCAGCGGTGTCAACCGCCTGTGGATACGCTTTTTTATCCTGGCGGTCTATGCCACTATGTATGTGCGTGACCACAGCCGCCCGCTCCTGCATGAGGCCATGGGTCTGCATTCGACCGAATACGACTACGAGGTGTTTCGCATTACTTCGCAGATCTGCCGCCAGGTTTTTCCGGTCGAGCTCGACATCGACCACCCGAGCTTTCGCAAGGGCATGGACAAGCTCCTCCAAATTTCCCTGGCCCATCAGCGTGCCAAGGTGCGGGGCGGGCCGGTCGGGCTGTTGCTGCAGGGCGTGCATGCGCTGCGGGCGGTCTGGACTTTTGGCACCTTGTTCATGCTGCCGGTCAAGTCCAACGAACTGCCGCAGCAGATCCGGATGGCGCCGGTCTGGTAAACCGCCCATGCTGCCCTGTGTCCACTGCCCGGCTTCCATGAAAAGGCTGAACCATGCCTGACTTCATGGAGTCCATCGCTGCGGCCTCTGGCTTTGCCTTGCTCAGCTGGTGGTTGGGCACCGGCGCGATTTTGTGGCTGGTCAGGCTCAAGGCCTCGAGCTTTCGCTGGAGCATGCTGCTGGCATCGCTGGCTTTGATCCTGGGCTTGATCGGCGCGGTTTACAGCATGCGTAGCAGCGGCTCTGCTGCGGCCTATCTGGCCTTTGCCAGCGTGATCCTGATGTGGAGCTGGCATGAACTGGCCTTTCTGACCGGCTGGCTCACCGGACCACGGCGCATTGCCCTGCAAGCCGGCGCGCGTGGTAGCCAGCGCTTGTGGCAGTCCATACAGGCGGTGGCCTACCATGAGCTGGCGCTCTTGCTCAACTTCGCCGTTCTCTGGGCCCTGCAAATCGGCAAACCCAACCATGTGGCTCTGTGTACCTTTGCCTTGCTGTGGTGCATGCGGGTATCGGCCAAATTCAATTTGTTTCTGGGGGTGCCGCAGACCGGCGCTCAGTACCTGCCGGCCCACCTGAGCTATCTGGCCAGTTACTTCAAGCGGGCAGCGGTGACGCCTTTCTTCTTTTTGACCTTGACCGCTTCAGCCCTGACCCTGGTCTGGCTGATCGGGCAGGTTCATACCGGCCTGGTCAGTGCCACCACCGGCTGGGTGCTGCTGGCGACCTTGCTGGGTCTGGCCATCGTCGAACATGTGCTGATGGCTTTCCCGCTGTCGATTGAAAAGCTCTGGGGCTGGGCGATGAGCCGTGCAGCTTCCCGTCCACTGGCTGAGGCAGCGGTGCTGCCGACCTTGCCGGTGGCTTTACCGGCCCATGCTGCGAAGGTCGATCCTCCATGAATGCTGTCAATTGGCTGGAGACCCGGCAGCTGCTGGCTCAGCGGCCGCGTGCCCTGGTCATCGGCAGCGGTTTTGGGGGGCTGGCTGCAGCCATACGTCTGCAACTGCGTGGCTGGCAGGTCACGGTGCTTGAAAAGCTCGATGCCCCCGGCGGCCGCGCCTACGTCCACCGGGTCGATGGCCATGTGTTCGACGCCGGGCCGACCATCATCACCGTGCCGGCCCTGCTTGAAGAGTTGTGGAACTTGGCCGGCCGGCGCATGGCCGACGATGTGACGCTCAAACACCTGGATCCGTTTTACCGCATCCGTTTTGACGACGGCGATCACTTCAACTACAGCGGCGACATTGATCTGATGCGCGCCGAAGTCAGACGCATCAGCCCCAGCGATGCGGCTGGCTTCGAAAACTTCATGCGTGAGGCCGATGAATGCCACCGTCTGGGCTTTGAGGCGCTGGGCACCCGGCCTTTCAACTCGGTGGTGGACCTGCTGCAGGCCATTCCTTCGATCGCGCGCATGCGCGGCTGGCGCAATTTGCATCAGATGGTGGCCGGTCACCTCAAGCATCCCAAGCTGCGCATGGCCATGAGTTTGCAGAGCCTGCTCATCGGTGGCAATCCGTATTCGGTGACCTGCGTCTACAGCCTGGTCAATGCGCTGGAGCGTCAGTTCGGGGTGCACTGGACCATGGGCGGCACCGGCTCCTTGATTCAGGGCATGGTCAAGCTGCTGCAAAGCCTGGGCGGAGAGCTGCGCTGCAACGCCCAGGTCGACCGCATCGAGGTAGACGGTGGTCGGGTCAGCGGGGTCAAGCTGGCCGGCGGCGAAAGGCTTGCGGCCGACATCGTCGTGTCCAATGCCGATGCAGCCTGGACCTATTTGAACCTGGTCGATCCGCAGTGGCGACGCAGCTGGAGCGACAAGCGCATTGCGCGCGGACGCTACTCCATGAGTCTGTTTGTTTGGTATTTCGGGACCGACCGTCGCTATGACGATGTTCCTCACCACATGATGGTGCTCGGGCCGCGTTACAAAGGCCTGCTCGACGACATCTTCAAACACCACAGGCTCAGCAGCGATTTCAGTCTCTACCTGCACCGGCCCAGCGCGACCGATCCGTCCATGGCGCCCCCCGGTTGCGACACTTTTTACGCGCTCTCGCCGGTGCCGCACCTGGACAGTGGCACCGACTGGCGCGCTCAGGCCGAGCCTTATCGGCAGGCGGTTGCGCAGGCGCTCGAGCGCACGGTGCTGCCTGGCTTGTCCAAGCACATCCGCGCCTCGCTGATGACCACACCGTTGGATTTTCAGGACCGGCTGCTGTCCTACAAGGGCGCCGCCTTTGGGCTGGAGCCTTTGTTGCTGCAAAGCGCCTACTTCCGGCCCCACAACCGCAGTGAAGACCTGCCAGGCTTGTTCATGGTGGGAGCCAGCACCCACCCGGGGGCGGGCGTGCCGGGTGTTTTGATGTCGGCCAAAGCCCTGGACCAGGTGGTACCCGATGCCCATGATTACCTTGAGCGGGGCGTGCCCTCGCTGGTGGGAGCTTAAATGTTGATGCCGACCTCCCAAACCCTGGCGCTGCGGCGCGAGCAGGACCTGCTGGCCTGCGTGGACCTGATGCGCGGCGGCTCCAAGAGCTTTTTTGCCGCCAGCCGATTGCTGCCGCAGCGCATGCGGGCCGCCAGCATTGCGCTGTATGCGTTTTGCCGGGTGGCTGACGATCTGGTCGATCAGGCGCAAGAACGTGGCGAGGATGTGCATGCCAGCTTGCAGCAACTGCGCGATCGGCTGGACGATGTCTACCGCGACCAGCCGCAGTCCTTCGTGGAAGACCGGGCCCTGGCGGTGGTGGTGCACCAGTACGAGCTGCCGCGTGGTTTGCTCGATGCCTTACTCGAAGGCTTTGCCTGGGACGCCCAGGCGCGCACCTATGAGACGCTGGAGGATGTGCACGCCTACGGGGCCCGGGTGGCCGGCAGCGTGGGCGCGATGATGTGCTGGATCATGGGGGCGCGCAGCGCCAGCACGCTGGCCCGCGCCTGCGAGCTCGGTGTGGCCATGCAGCTGACAAACATTGCCCGCGACGTTGGGGAAGATGCCCGCAACGGCCGCCTCTATCTGCCGCGCCAGTGGATGCGCCAGGCGGGCCTGGAGCCGCAGGAATGGTTGGCCCAGCCCAGTGCCTCGCCCGCTTTGCAGCAGGTGGTCGAGCGCCTGCTACAGGAGGCCGACCGCCTCTATCGACTATCGACCGCCGGCGTGGCCAACTTGCCGCGCGATTGCCGCGCGGCGATTCTGGCAGCGCGCTTGATTTATGCCGAGATCGGCCATCAACTGCGCCGCGACGGCCTGAACCCCGTCGATCGTCGTGCTGTGGTGGCCACCTCGCGCAAGATGGTGCTGCTTGGGCGCGCCTGGCTGCCGGTGACGCCCTCCGCAGCCTTGGCGCTAGAGCCGCCGCTGGCGGCCATCGCTTACCTGGTCGACATCTGCGTCAGAGCCGGTGCTGCACCGGCCGCACAGCGCAGCAAAGGCTGGGTGCGCCGTCCGGTGGGCGAGCGGGTGGGTTGGATGATCGAGCTGTTCGAACGTCAAGCAGTGCTGCGACGCTCGGCGCGCTGATCGGCCTTCGATTCGGCGCTGACCTGCAGCACCTGTAGCAGGGTCTCTTCAATCTGGGCCATCGAGGCCGGCTTGACGATGTGGGCCGCGAACCCGGCTTTCTCGCAGCGCTCGCGGTCGGTCGCCGTCCCCCAGCCGGTCATCGCCACCAGAGCTGCCGGCTGAGCGAGCAGCTGTAGCTGGCGGGCCAGCTCAAAGCCATCCATGCCGGGCATGCTCAGATCCACCAGTGCCACCTGCGGACGCCAGTCTTTGATTCGCGCCAGCGCACTGGGTCCGTCGTGCGCCGCCAGTGCCTGGTGGCCGCAGCATTGCAGGGCAGCGGCCAAGGTATCGGCGCTGTCAGCGTTGTCGTCGACCACCAAAATTCGCCAGAGGGGAGCTCTGGCCTGAGCCTGCGGTGTCCCGTTCGGCACGTTCAAGACGGGCGGGTTGCAAAGCGGCAGCTTGACGCAGAAGGTACTGCCCAATCCTGGGCCTGGGCTGCTGGCCGAGATCTGCCCGCCGTGCAGCTCCAGCAGTTGGCGGGCTAGCGCCAGGCCCAGACCCAAGCCACCCAGGGCCAGATTTTGGTGGTCCCGCACCTGGGCATAGGGCTCGAAGATATGCGCAAGCTCATCGGCCGGGATGCCCGCACCCGTGTCCGCCAGCTCAAGCTGCGCCTGCTCGCGCAGGGCCAGCGCTCGCAGCCTCACCTGACCGCCCGGCGCTGTGTATTTGGCCGCGTTAATCAGCAGATTGCTCAGCACTTGGGTCAGCCGCATCGGGTCAGCCCGGACCCACAGCGCGGCCTCGGGCAGGCTGACGCTCAGCTGCTGAGAGCGCTCTTGCATCAGGGGTGCACTGATCTCCAGCGCCCCCTGCACCACGTCCTGCAGGCTGACTTCCTGCAGCTTCAAGGAAAGCTTTCCCAGTGCGATGCGCTGTAAGTCCAGCAGGTCGTCGATCAGGCCGATCACGTGGCCCAACTGACGCTGCATCATCGCTGCCGTCTGCTCAACCAGTTCAGCGTGATCGGGGTGCTTGCGCAGCAGGATCAGCCCGTGGCTCAGTGGTGCCAGCGGGTTACGCAACTCATGGCTGAGCTGGGCCAGGAATTCGGACTTCCTGTGCTCGCTGTCCTGCAGCTTGGCGGCAATGCGTTGCCATTGGGTCTGGGCTGGCAGCGGCGCAAGATGCACACCCGCAGTGGGGTGCGGCTGGCTTGGCTGCTTCGTGGGCGAGGAGTTGGGTGCGGTCATGTCTGCGCCTATTGGAGCCCAGCGGAGCGCCTCGGCAGCAGTGTCGGATGTCACGATCGTGTAAGCAGTCGTAAGCGAAGCAGTCGTAAGTGCTGAGGCGCTGATGACCTGGCGGGCGCGTCCCAAACGCCGCTTCTTGGCGTCAGGGACGCCGCGGCATGCGCCAGGGCAGCATGGCGCGCACCACCGGGTTGACCAGACGCGGCACATTGAGGGTTTCATGAAAGCTGGTGAGCGACTGCCCAAGCATGGCGCTGCTGATCACGCTGCGCTGATAAAAAGGCGTGTCTTCCAGTTGCTGCAAGACCTTGACCGGCGCATCGCTGCGCATGCGTCGGCTCAGGCCCCAGGCGGTGCGCGGCAGGCGCTTTTGGGGCGGAGCCTCAAAGTCAAGCACGCGCCCATCGGGCATGAAGCGCAGTGCCAGCACGTGACCTGCTGGGTCGTCGGGCTCGACGTCGTAGAGGACAGCCGTGCTGCCGTCGGCCAGTTGCCCGCGCGACCAGTCCCAATGCTGGAAACCCTTTTCGATGGGCTCGTCGCCTTCGTTGGAATCGAGGTAGGCGTGACCGCTCCAGCGCTGCTCGGGCTGGGACAGCGCCACCTCCACCCGCGCTTGTGGCGCGATCGGCCCCCAGCGGTGCCGCCCCCTGGCCTCAAGCGGGGTGGAAAAGTTGAAAAGCTGCTCCGGGTGAATCCGTACCTGCCCGCGCACCCGCAGGGGTATCGGCATGCCGACCTCATCGATGTCGATGCACAGCGCCTGCCCGTCCCAGCTCACCTGGCTGGGCCCGATCTGGAAATGGCTGGCATCGCGTTGGCAGTGGCGTGCGCCACGCTCGGTCATGGCCCAGCGGCCCGCGCCCGGGCTGTAGAGGGCCACGTTGAGGGCGCAGTGGTTCATGGGGTCAGCTCGGCCGCCGCGCCGGGCCCAGGCGTAGTAGGGCGAGAACACGCTGCCGACAAAAGCGATGATGGTCAGGCCATGGCGGCCGTCCTCGCTCAGGGCGTCGATGTACCACCAGAGGTAGCCGCCCGAGGGGACCGCCTGGTCAAAGCGAGGCTGTCCATCAGGGCCGCGGCCGCCAGCCGGCCCGACAGGGCTGCCATGGGCACTCCCGGCCCCGGATGCACGCTGCCCCCCGCCAGGTACAGGCCCGGTACCGGGCTCTTCGCTCCCGGCCGGGCGAAGGCCGACATCCAGCCGTGGGTCGCCTGGCCGTACAGTGCCCCGCCCGTGGCCGGAAACAGCCGATGAAAGTCCTGCGGCGTGGTGCGCAGAATCTGATGCGGCTGCGCCTGTATGCTCAGGCCGCACCGGCGCAGCAGGTCGAAGCTGTGGGTCTGACATTGCATGAGCTCCTCGTCGGTCAGTGCCGTCGGTGTCTGGTCGCCACGGGCTGGCGCGTTGACCAGGCACAGCAGCCTCTCGGGCCCATCTGCACGGGGACCGGTGCCACGGTCCTGTGCGCAGACGTAAACCGTTGGGCGTCTGGGCAGACGCCCGGCAGAAAAAATATCTTCGAATTCGCTGGCGTAGTCGCTCTGGAAGAACACATTGTGCCGGTCCAGTTTTGGCCCCTCAACGGGGGCGTGGATGGACCAGGTCAGCGCTGAGAGCGAGCGCTGTGGTGCCTTGGCAGGCGCCGCTGTGCGCAGCGCGGGCCCCAGCAGACCGGTGCGCAGCGCCGCCATGTCGCCATTGAAAACCACGCTTTCGGCTGGCAGCCGCTCGCCACTTTTTGTGAGTACCGCGCTGACCCGGCCTTGGCTCAGTTCGATGCGCTCGCAGGGGCAGCCGTAGCGAATGCGAGCGCCGCGGGCCTGCGCCAGCCGCGCCAGGCAGCGCGCCAGCTCATGCATGCCGCCTTGCACCGACCACACGCCGTCGAGCTCGACCTGGGCGATCAGCATCAAAGTGGCGGGCGCTTGCCAGGGTGAGGAGCCGCAGTAAGTGGCATAGCGGGCGAACAACTGCCGCAGGCGTTGATCTTGAAAATAATGCCCCAGGCTGTCCCAGAGGCTGCGCATGGGGCCGATGCGGGTCAGCGTGGCCAGACCACGTGCGCCCAGAGCACTGCCCAGGCCCATGACGCTGGGGTTGCTGCCGCGTATGAAGGGCCCTTCCAGCACTTGATAGACCGCGCGCGCCGTCTGGCAAAACTGCTCGAAGCGCCGCGCCTCGGCCGCGCCCGCGAAGCGCCCGACCGCATCGGCGGACTGACGCGCATCGGCATAGAGGTCTAGAGCGCTGCCATCGGCCCAGAAGTGGCGGGCGAGCACCGACAGGGCCGTGATGCTGAGCTCAGACTCCAGTTGCGTGCCCACGCTGGCCAGGATCTCGTCAAAGACCCAGCGCATGGTAAAGACGGTGGGGCCGCTGTCGATGGCCGCGCCATCAACGATGGGCTGACGGATCTTGCCGCCAGGGCTGTCGGCAGACTCCAGGATCGTCACATCCAGGCCATGGTGGGCCAGTTGGAGCGCGCTGACCAGCCCGGCCATGCCGGCACCGATCACCACC
>Ga0164293_10000218_pt1 | contig 42443 bp, 42 predicted proteins | sample GEODES118metaG_FD_111487 | JGI IMG/M metagenome (GOLD analysis project Ga0164293, IMG submission 111487) | Eutrophic lake water microbial communities from Lake Mendota, Wisconsin, USA - GEODES118 metaG | ecosystem: Environmental > Aquatic > Freshwater > Lake | place: USA: Lake Mendota...
ACCATTACCATAGTTCTACACTTAACACAATACATTTTGTGTGTATTCGCTGCGTCAGATAAATCAGAACTCATTTTATATTTTCTCCCTTGTAGATTTCATAGAATTTTGTACAAGTACCTTTATATGCCACGATATGAATTTGTTTGTAATTGTCAAAATGAACCTAAAACTTTTGTAATTTCACTTTCATTTAGTGATTACAAAGCAGAAATTCCTTGTCCTTGTGGAGATGGAACTGCAAAAAGAGTTTTCAATTCCTTTAATATTCAAGAAGGATTATCTGCAAAAGAAAAACAATTTGGAACTACAACGAAAAGAAAGCAAATGGCAGACTTTGTTAAAGACCAAAAAAATGTGAGAAAACAATCTTATGACCCAAATTCAAGAGAATCTCAATCAAATGAATTGTGGACTGGAAAAGAGGGGCTAGATGGCATAACTTCATTGCCAATAGAGAGAAAAAAGGATTAATATGGAAGAAAATTTAGAACCAGAATCATTTATCGTTCAAAATGTAACAATGGGTCCTCATTATGTGAGTGACATTAGACTTAATTTTGGGCCACTTGAAGCGATTGATTTAACATGGGAAGATCCAAAAACAATCAAAGCAAGTAAAGATCTTAGAAGTTCCATCAGAATGGGTTTACTAAGAAAGATTAGCCCTGAACAGTTTGATTCTATTGAAGAAAAAGCAGCAATCAGAGGCAAGAAAGAACTTCTTAGGCAACAAAATGCAAATAATCTCAGAACAGTAGATGTTGATGGTAAGCAGTTAGAAGTTGAAACAATTGATGCAGAAAAAGCATATCGTAAAGAAGGCGAAGTGTCAACAGTAGGATATGCAAATGATTCATTATCTTATGCAACTGCATTTGATATTGCACAAACACAAGCACAACTTCGGGGTGATGAACTAACTGTTGAAGAATTTGCAGAACAAGTTAATAATAATGCAAATTTGGTTCAAAACTTGCTAAGACAACAAAAAAATCTCAATGAAAATTCTTCAACTTCAGGAGATGAGAGAAGAGGAAAAGCATTCGTTGCTCAAGCATCAGAAAATGCAACAGACGGGACTTCAGTAAGACAAGTTAATATGACTAACTACAATAGAGATAGAGTTGTTGCTGGTGGAGACATGAATTTTCTTGATATGCCAGATGATGATGGAATTGCAGACTCTATTGATCTAGAAAATGAAATTGACCTTGAAAGCGACAAGGGCTCAATCAGAAGAGTTTAGAAAAACTTAGTATGACTTGATTAAGGCTATCTTGTCGATAGCCTTATTTTTTTGGAGAAAATATGTCAGACGAAATACAATCAATGTCCTATACTCAAAGCGCTTTAGTATATTACAACACAGCAACAACAACGCCAGGTATTTTTATTGAATGGGAAAGATCTGGAGCAAATGGGGTAGCATTTTACAAGATTCAAAAATCTGACCAATTTGATGGTACATACACAACAATAGAGACTGTTCCTTTTCCAATCAATGAAGGATGGGACTCAAATGGAGTTCCTACTAGTTACTACAGAATTCAAGAAGTTGATACAAATGGGACAGTCTTAAATATAAGTTCACCATTTTTAGGCGATGAACTATTGATAAAATCAAGCATCAGATATGAGCTTGAACATTTGCTCAACGTAGCAATATATGATGAAGAAGCAGTTTTTAGAAAAAACAGATCCATAGCCACAGTAGCATTTCCTTATTGGAATTATTTTCCAAGACCAGATGTAAGAATTAGTGGACCTTCTAATGAAGGCGACAGAGATCCAATGATTCAACTATCTGAAACAGATCCTATTTATACCACGATAAATGACACTTTTGATCCAATAATTAAAAACAGAGATGGCTATGAATCTCCTTTATCAGGCGGAAACAACTATCCAAACGGATTGAGATACAAATGCGATTACAAAGGAAACATTTATTTCATTAGTACAAATGGAGACCCAGTTTCTATAAACTCATATGACAATGTGTTAGTTTCGTATAGTATCAAGATGTTCACAAATGATCACATAAACAATGCACTTTATATGGCATTGCAGCAAATAAATGCTCAACCAGGTGCATCAAAATATCAAAATGTAATTTCAACACCGTTTTTCTATGAACCAGCAATTGTTTATGGTGCAGTTTATTATCTTTTGAGAAGTCTCTTGATAAGTTTGACAAATAGACAACGCAGATTATTAGTTGAAGATCCTGATGCTCAGTTTACAGATCAACTTAGACAAACAGCAACTATGTACAAAGAAGACTTTGACAAGATGTTAGAAAAACTTCCAATTGCTACATACCCAGGTGTTAGGTCTGTTGTTGTTCCAGAATACAACATGCCAGGAGGAAGAAGTAGATTCTTCAGATACATTTGGAATATTGGTACTGGAGGATAGATTATTCTTCCAAATTTTGCAATTTAAATTTAAATAATTTATTAAATTGTTAAATTCAATTTAATTACTTTAAATTTAACATTAATATATATAATTATACTTCCCTTAATTAATGGGTGTAAGATAACGGACTAAATGTAAGGAACAAGAAAAATGAATAAAGTGATTAAGCTTCTTGAGAATATCAAGACCAGGGTTGCACAAGTGGACCCAGCATTAGCTGGAAGAATAGACGATGCTATTATTCCGGAAGATCCTATGGAACCGATGGGACCTATGGAATCTGAAGAGCCAATGTTCAACCCAATGATAAACACAACGGAAACCCCAAAAATAGAGTCATTTGCAAGACCAAGGCCTAGTGTGGCTCTAAAGACTGAAGACGGTACAGTGCACAGTTTTGCAGTGGAAATTAAGGCCAAACACAGCGGCCCAATACCAGACACTCAACTAATGTCAAAAATACTTCAGGCTGTTGAAAGTCATTCCGACAATGTTTCTGAGTATGCAAGTGGTGATGAGCCTGGAAATTCTTTTGAAGTTGTAAGTTTTAAATACGAAAGAAGAGACGACAAAAAGAACGCAAAGTAGTATAATTTTCTTATGGACGAAGAACAAATCAAATCCCTAAGAGCATCATTCACAAACCCATTTCGAGAAGATATGCCTAAACCAAAGGTAAATAAGTTTGGGCATACAGTTCTTGGGGACGAAAGGGTAATGCAAGACCAAGAAATTGACCTGAAAATCGATGAATTTGGCGCAGTTAGTGCTGAACCCAAGCGTAGCGTCTTCGACAGTCCAGAATTCAAAAAATGGGCAGAAAAAAGGCCTCTCTCTGAAAGTTTTGAACCTGAAGAGCAGTACGAGTCAAATTCTCTCGTAGAAGAAGAAAAATTAAATATCTCACCAAATAATGTTAACTTTGAAGCATTGATAAATGAACTTGATGAAATGGATGGTACTGCTGAACGTAAGCAAGCTGAAGAACAATTGTTTAAGAATTGCTTGAACAAAGACTGCATGTACAATCTTCCCAAAGATGCTAAATTTTGTTTAAAATGTGGCACCGCTCAAATGCCGAAATTTTGCACTGAATGCGGATATAGTTTCCCTGGAATGGAAAAGTTCTGCCCAGACTGTGGAAATAAAAGATAATCAAGGAACAAAAAGGTTTACTTGAGAAAAATCTATTATGTCTCCTTGGTACAAAACTGCTAAAGAATGTGTTGCTATTCGTAAAAATGTTTTACGAGTAGATCTTTGCATATTCATCGACAAAGAAGAACAGTTTGCAAATGTAGATTATTTAGATTCAACCATAAAATCTATTCTTACATCAGCAATCATTAATGGGCTTGACATAGTAGGAATACTTTCAGCAGATGATCCTTCTGTCGGATTAAAAGCACAGCAAATGTCTATTGAACAAAAAATGGATATTGCTGTCGTTCCTGGTCAAACGTATATTTGTAGGGATAAAGAGTCTCTCTTCATATACAGGCTCACAAAACCAATGCCAAAAAATCTCACCATTGATAAAGCGTGTGAGTATGCACACAAGCAAGGTGGATTTGTAATGGCAACAAATGTAACAAAAGCAATCGGGCAAAAAATCAATAGATTGCAAGGAAGTTTGTATGCACCTGATGCGGTAGAAGTTTTTAACGCACAAGTTGGTGGATACAGAGATATCGATATAGATTTTCCAAGATTTGTTTCATCCGGGGCAACTTCAGCAAATGAGTTAGAAAAAACTAACGTTTTTACACTCATTGAGAGGAAAAATGCCGTAAAAATGGGATTTATTCACGAAGAGCAAGGTATCGATTATGAACCAAAATATCTCAATCCTCAATCTGGAGAAGTATAATGCCTAGATCTTATTGTTCAGTAAGTGACGTGAAACAATATTTGCCGCCTAACGTTGTAACAGAAGGCGATAATCCTGTGCCTAATTTTAGAAATCCTACTCCTGAGTCTGCGTCTAATATAAATATTGATTTCTTTATTCAACAAGCTTCTGCAGATATTGATGCTAGTTTGGCAACAATTTATGATGTCCCGCTTAAACAAGTAAATATGGGTGGAGATGTATCTTACCCTCATCCAGTTCCAGTTATATGTGCAATCTTAGCAGCACAAATGTTTTATATGCAAGCATTACAAGGTTCAGATCAACAATATTCCGAAGCTCAAAAAGTTAGGTTTGATTTTGCACAAAACCAAATTGTTCGTATTCAAAATGGTGAGATTAGATTATTTGGACAAAGAAATCTTAGAGGTGACAGATTCGTTAGGTCTACGCTGAGAGGTATTTCTATAAATCCTACTGAAGGCAAAAGATCCAAGGGTCAAAATCAATAGGTGACATATTATGCTTGAAAAAGTTTATGATACCTTGCGTGGTATTTTATATCACGAGTTACCTAAAAATGCTAAAAACCAATTAGTTATTTTTGATAGACCTGTCACCGGATTTTATATTGGCGAGCAAGCAGTAAAGCCTAATGGAATTTCTTTCACTTTTAAAGGCTCAAGTTCACCACTGAAAGATATTGCTTTTGGACTTCAAGAATTTGAACACTCATTGACCATTGATATTTCTGTTGGTGCAGACAATATTGAAACAACGGAAAGAGTCACTCAAGAAGCAACAAGAATAGTATTGTCTGTTCTTAGAAAGCATAGAAGGATGTGGATTGTTGACACTTGTCCAATTTGCAACAAGTTTACATTAAATCCTCAGCACTTTACAGTTGATCACAACAATATATTGTCTACTTATGTTACAACTGTAACTAATGAGTTTAACAATTTATGGAGTGACACACACGATCCTGATATATCTGCTCCTTCTCTGCCAGCATCAGGTTTAGCGGCTGAAGCATTTATCAGAATGTACAATGATGTTGGCGCAGGAGTGACTGTAACAAACTTAGGAACTACTGCAAGAAACAACATCTTAAGAATGAGAACTGATAATGTTGAACCAGTCAGAATGCTTTATGATGTAATGTGCAATGATATTAAATCATCTGATGATGCTACCAACAGACAACTTTTTAGAAATGGAACTATTACAATAAGGGCTAAAGAACTTGTCAGGCAACTTTATTTCGGCCCAGATAATGTTCCAACAACTGCATATTAAAAAATGAGTCAAGTTAAAAGAAAAGGACTTAAGTTCATAATAGATCAAATCGGAAAAGCCAAGTATATCTATAAAAATTTGGTTGGTGATTTGACTGTGAATAGAGGTTTGTTCTTGGACTATGAAGCAATTGTTCCTAAAATCAAAGGTTCAACAATCTTTCATGACTACGATTTGGCTGGTAAAACTTTAACAGGTTCAGTAACAACTCCGTATCAAGTTTACAACTCCAATGAAAATATATCTTTTGGCTTTCAAGGTGGAGAGTATTCTGTAGATTCCAAGATTGCAGGTTTTGCAAATACTGGAAATTGGACTCCAGAATATCACAATCCTCCAACAACTGAAGGATGGGGAGTTTATGACTACAACGCTTGGTCATCTTTTTTACCACCTTATAATTCTGCTGGAGTTGCAAACACTTCTTATATAATTTATAATATTAACTCTGAACCTGGAACTGGACAATCTAGGGCAAACTATACCTACCCAGTAAGATACACAGGAACTGGATATACTCAGGTTAATTTATTTAATTCTTCAAGATGGATTTCGTTAAAAAATACAACCGGGTCCTCTAGTTTCGATGAAGCAAGAATTATTATTCCAAAATCTTACTTTGATAATTGCTTGCATATTGATCCAAGAACAAATACACCTAAAGATTTTGCGATATACTCTCACCAGTTCCTTATTACGCAAGGTATTGGTTCAACATTTTCTTTAGGCGGTTCAATGTCAGGTATTGCTTTGACATTGATGCCATACAGTATACAAGAGTCCAATAGCACTGGAAGTACAACTGCAAGAATAAGAGACAACTATCTTATTAAAGTTAAGACTCCAACAACTTGGCCCAATAATTATTGGTTGCATTTTGGTTTTTATTGGGAATCGTATGATTTGTTTTTCAAAAATTCTTTACCCACATACACTTCCGGCACAGCAACAACTTTCAATAGTTCAACACTAGATTCTTCTTGGTATATATTCCCAAGAAAAACATATTTTCAAAAAGATATTACGAACTATTTGACATTTGATAAAACTGGTGTAAATGACAATAAAGTATATTTGTTTTCACAAAATAAAACTAATAATAAACTTTATGATGGAGATAATCCTTACACATTGTCTCCTTTTAGATATGTATATCCTGAAACAATAGACAAGGCTTCAACTGGCGATACCAATTCATTAAGTAATTTTTATTCCTTGAGAAAAGATGAATTTATACCATTAGTTATCACTTCAACTAACATTATTTCTGGTAATGAATTTGAAGATGGTGACAATGAAATATTTTTATTTTTTGGAAAGCCTATGTCTAGTACAATGGCTCCATCAAATTGGAGTGAGTTTAATAATTACCCAGACATAGATCAACAATACAATGTAATTGCTAAGTTAATATTAACTTACCCATCATTGTCAACATCCGGGACAATTAAGAAAGTAAGTAATACATCTTATAATATTAATAATGCATCAATCGTTTATATCGAAAGAAAAGCCAATAACTTCGCTGTGCCTTCTCTTGGAGACACAGATTTTATAAATTTTAGTTTGCAAGAAATTTTAGCATTTACACAATTTACAAGAAATACAGATTTTCTTCAATACTTTGATTCTCTGATGTCAAAATTAATTGTGCCATTTTCTAATTTCAAATCAAGAGGCTCACAAAATATTACAAGCTTAAGCCCAAATAATCTTCAGTTATTGCACAATCTTTTGAAATACCCTAATACTGACTTACTTAGAAGCAATAATGATTTTATTAGTTGTTTTGGAACAATAAGCATTAATGGTGGAACTGATGTAGTTATTGGTAGAAATACAAGTTTTTTAACCCAATTAAGTGTCGGCGACTATCTTTACAGCAATGACGGAACAGTCCTTTATGGAATAGTTTCAAGCATAAACAGCAACACATATTTAGTTTTGCAAAGTCAATATAAAAAGACAGTTTCAGATATTAACTTTAAGATAAAAAATAGTATCGAAACATTAGAACCAGGATTTATAGAGTTAGATATTCCAGGAGTCAATTCAATATCTGACTTAGGTATAAAGGCTCCAACAACAAACTTTTTTGAGTACTCTAATGACGGTATTTATATAAATAATCAACAACTTAATACAAATACAGAATTTGAAGTTTATCAAAAGAATAAATTTCTTGAAAATATTACAAACCATTTAGATTCTGGTAACAAGTTAGTTAAAGATTATTCTTTGTCTATTAAATTTAGCGATACAAATCAAAACTTTATTATCAAAAATCTTTTCTTAAATTCAAGTAAATATTTATTAACAGATCAAGAATATCTTCAAAGAATAAATAAAAAATTATCTTTAGATGGTTATTTCAAAAAAGGCTCTTCGCAAGAACAAAAAGACGCTGCACAAGGCACTTTGAACAGCATTGATCTTTATAGACTATTTGGCAATTCAGCAATCATAGCAGATTTGCAAATGGGAGAAAATCGCAATATTGCAATGAAGCAAGTTGCCCCAGTTGATAGTACCAAAATCTCTAAAACAGACTTTGTAAACGACTTGAAGTCCACAAATCCATCTATTACACAAACTCAAATTGACAATAGCGTTGCAGAATATGAGTTAACTAAGTCATTCTATTCTTCAGACACTTCATCAATTCCAAATTTATTTAATGGAATAGACGAAGTAGGCGTAACTGTTTCAGATTACAATTCTGGAGAACCTTACTGGTTCTCAAATATTGAAAAAGTTTTAGGTGGTGTAGGAGATACAAAGTTCTATACCCCTAAAAACATAGACGATTTACGTTCAGATTCATTCCTTGTTTGTGTATCAGGCTATGGCACAGCCGATAATTCTGTGAACTCAATTGAAAATGTCTTGAAACAACAAATGCAAGTTGAAAACTCAGTTGGTATCAACGTTTCTTCAACAGCAAACACTAAGAATCTAAACTATCAAAAAATTGCCTTCAAGTTTACTTCAAATGAAAAGCAAGACATAAAATCTTTCAAAATGAAATTGTCTAAAACTTCATTATGGTTAAACAATGACGCTTATATACAATGTTCTATTTATGACAATTATGAAAATTTGCCATCAAATAAACTTTGCACAGGCTCAAAAGTTTACTATTCAAATATAGAAAACGTTTTGAAAGATTTTTATTTCTATATTAATTTTTCTCTAACAAAAGATAGAACATATTGGATGGTACTTGAATCAAACACTACGCCTCCTATTTACGATCAAAATACCAAAGGGCTTGTAGATGTAAATGATTCTCAAATAAGTGGCGTATTTAACCCAGCAAACAACACTAATACAGTTTTTGAAAATTATCTTGCGAATTCTCAAATTGGCATTGGTGCTACGACTGCTTCACAAGTTTCAAACTGGTATACAATAAGTAGCATTGGATCTAGTAGCACAATGACAATTGCAAGCACAGGTGCTACATTATCAAATCAAAATTATGTAATTAAATATTCTTTCAACATTGCAATACAAGAGTCATCTCCTACAGTGGAAAATATTGCAGTTTACAATGGTTACGAATGGAGTTATCAAACAGGGACTCCTTATAGAATATTCTTTACAAATGAAGAAGAAATATATGCTTCGTTTAACAGGGATTATGAAAATACCAACTTAATCATGGCTCAAGCAAATAAAACTAGAGCAACTCAAAACTATTTTGTTGATGGTTTTTATTCTTTGAACAATAAAGAAGTTTTCACTCCAAGCTTGATGAGAATTTATCCAAGAAGTTTGCTAAACAGATTTACAGGTATTGCTGCTACTGGAGCATCAGGTTCTAATCAAATCAACATTTATGGTCAAAATTTTGATGATATTGTAATGATTGGATTAGGAGTAACAAGTTCATCTTTGTCATCTGGTATAGCGATTACAAACATTATTTACGACCAATCAAATAATAACTATAAGGTTTTTCTATCCGGTAATGCATCTGGTGTTGCAAATACAACATACTATTTTGGAAATGATTCAATGAAGTTTGTAAAACGAGTAAATGATATACACATATATCTAAGATACTACGTAAACGATACATTGAATACATCTTATTTTAAGCTTGACAAATCTCCAACTTGGGTTTCTCGTTGGTACAAAAAAGAAGATTGGAGTTATAACGATTTAGACATTAATGAAAAATCAAGCTTGGTAAGTACACATAATAAACTTGATATTTCTAACTTTTCAGGGTTAGGTCAGTCAAACTATTTCAACGGAGAAATTGTTGGAGATTTTATAACAAAATCTTCTATTGGAAGCACATTTGATTTTAGAGTTACTACAAATGGTGGAGTAAAGTTGTTTATCAATGAACAAGATGCTCCTTATATTAATCAATGGAAAAATGAGTCAACAAATTCATTTACAACCTCCTACGTTGCAACAGGCTCATCAGTATCTATTAATCTGAAAGTTCAATTCTGCAATGCTCAAAATGATCATTCCATAAAGGCTGAATGGAGAAAAACAGGAGAAGTATCTTGGAATAATATTGACTCTTCGTTTTATTATGAACCAGATATAAGTCCCGTCTTAATTAATGCAAGTAAAATCAAAAATTTATCTTATCTTGTAGTTGGCAAAACTCAGTCTGAAATAAATACGCCAACTTTAGGATTCCCAGAAACAGATAGAATTGTTGTGAGGAATAAGTAAATGAACTATGCCTCAGCCTATATATTAAATAAGTTAGTTTTAGCGCTAGAAAAAACTCGTTCAACTTTAGATTTGGCTTTATCTTCAAGAGAATATGCGCTTGCTAATAACTCGGAAGAAAGAAATATACAGTTACTTTATGGACTGTCAGCATTAAAATCTATAGCTTACAGCAACTACAATGACACTGTATCTTTTGGAAAATCTCTCTTAAAATCAGTCACTTCAACAACAAATCTTTCTTTTCCATCTGGTAATCAAGAAAGTTTATCTGTTTACGACATGCTAGGTCCTTTGGATAAAATGTCAAATGGATATATTTTTGGTGCAATATATTTAGCAAACGATCAATATGGAAGTTCTTTATATATATCTTTGGCAAGACCAGCCAGTGATTACAATGGAGATCCAATCATCATAAGCAAAGATATTGATGAGAAAACAGCAGAAGATATATTACTTAATTCTAATGAAATAGTTTTTCCTGAGTATAATCCTGATTATCACATAGTAGTTTATAAGTTTCTAGCAGACGTCCAATATTATGATCAAACTATATCAAATTCAAGAGTGTTTTTCAAATTGTATGATTTGAGACAGCCAAGAGGGTATTTTGGTTTTAATGATCAGACTCTTAATCAGTTTATAACTCCAGTAGTCATAAGAAATTATGAACAAATTCTAGAAATATATAATAATCAAAATAGTTTGGTCAAATCTATTATTTCAAACTGGGTTGGCAATTCCGGTTGGGATCCAGACTTCAGGACATTTTGGTCAGTATCTGAAGAGAGTTTACCAGAAGCACTTGAAACATACATCCAAAATGAGTTGGGTATAATTATTTAAAATGGCAATATCATCAAAAATAGAAGAAATTATCTTAGAGTTATCAAAAACTGCTGGTAATATATATGATGCCTTAAGTTTAGGACTTGGAGATTTCAATCAGCCAAACTCATCAATTTTTGAAATTAATAATCTGTTGAATTTGGCAAACAATGGATATCCATTTTTTGGAGTTGTGGAAACAAATCCCTTAGGTTTCGGACTTACGTACAGCTTGAGTAGTGACCCATATTATTTAACAATAAATGGTGGGCAAGTTGCTTATGATGGCAGTTTGCTTCAAACAACAACACAAAAAATACCATTAAGAAAAGAATGGTCAAAAGATTACTCTGATACTTTTGTTGGCTCAGATGGCTATAAGTATGGGATTACTATTGGATTACCATTAGAAGAAGTACAAAAAGCAAAGCAATTATTTTTTACAACAGTGACTCAAAACTGTGCTGCTGGTACTTCAATACTTTATGTAAATGATGTAAATGTAGCAGAAAATTTAGGCTTTCCAATACAGGGAGTAGTAGGAAATTCTGTCATAACATTTTCTGGTGTCAATGATGACAGAACAGCACTAACTATTGATCCTGCGTATTATAATGGAAGTTCGTTTGGCACTCTTCCTAATGCTGTATATGTAAATTCTACAGTCACATTCATATTTCAACCAAAACTTAAATACATAACTGGATTTCCTGTTGAAGAAGCGTTGGAATATATTACAGGTTTTAAGTATTTTCCACCATTACCACAAAGTTGGTTACCTATTGCAAAAGTTTTGTGCAAAAATCCTGAAAACCCAGTTGTCATTTCTTCAGGAACAGGTTTCACAAGAACTGCAATTGATATGCCAACAGCCACTTCAAGCGATCCTATTTTAGGCACTTCGGCAGATCAAAACTTAATTATTCAAAGCTGTAACGACACATTGAGTTTATTGCAAAGTTATAAGTCTAATGAGTATCTGAGTGTACTTATGAATGGCATATTTAACTATATAACTTACACTGCAAATATTAGTGGGCTTACTGTTAGAGAATTACTATCAACTCAACCATTCAGACCTAATGAGTATTATTCTAAGGGTTTAAGTTTTAGCGGCTTAGAAAGATTTGAGTTTCCATATAATTTTGCAAAAGCATATTACAACACAACAGGTCAAGATTTACAACACACTTTTGCTATTTTCAGAGGAGACTTGAATACATATAATTCGGCAGTTGGTAATACATCAAGTTTTAGTGCTGTAGGATTGACAGCCGCTACATATTCTTGTTCAAACTATTTGTCTTCATTACATAGCGGAACTCAGATTTATGGAGTTTCTACCGTATACAATATTACTGGTTCTGAGTATGTTGAGTCAACAAATACCTATACCAATCTAATTTCTTCAAATACAACAAGCAATAATTATTTTGTTGAATTGAATTGGACAGGGACTGCAATATCAAACGTGCTTTTCTATAATATTTATAAAAAGCCTAGACTTACAGACGAACTTTACGAAAGAAAAATAACCAATATTGACGAAATACAATATCCACCTTACAATACTATTCCATCATACACAGACAATACAAGTTTATCTTTAGTAAATGGATTCAATGCATTTCTTTTCCAAGCTAAAGAAGATGCATATATTGGTGGAGTGAGCTTAAAGTTACTATATGATGCTGGTGGTCAGACTTCAGGCACAGGAAACACAGGACTAGCACTCTCAATATTTTCAGCAACTGGTTCTACACCTACTTATAATGGTATCTTGAGTAGCCAAGCATACTTAAGATATAGCGACATAGCACAAGGCACAAATACATACACTGTCAAGTTTGACACTGGAGTAAATGTTGTCGAAGATTCTTTTTATTATGTAATGATAAATAAGCCAGAATCTTTTGCGACAGCCTTAGGCACAACATCTTTGTTTACAAGAACTACAAGCGGAATCACAGGAGTTGCAAAAACTTCAATAGACAATGCAGTTTCTTGGACAGGCACTGGTGGAACGCTTTGGTTTGAAGCAAGAGGTTACTTAGATAATGGAAACATCACAGGAGAAGTTGTAAGAAAAGGCATATCACTTACAAACAGAATCTCATTTGAGCCAAGAAGATTATCAGTTTATGTTCCTCCAGTAGACGACTTATCAACATCTGCCATAAGACTTAATGGTTCTGCTACAGGCATTGCTACAACTACAGATACAACTATCAAAAATGATCTTGTAGTATATGTAACAGCAAGAAACGGCTCATTCGGTGAAGTCAAGACTTTAAGTGCAACTGTACCTCAAGGAACAACAAGAAATACTAGATTTATTTTGGGAACAGAAGTCGATTTATTTGATAGAGTGCTAGATGTTTATGTGGTTCCTGGGACAAACTTAAACAGAGAAAGCAATGGTCCAATAATTTGGGATATTTATGACTTAATTACAGTGGAAACTGTGCCGTAAATATTATGAGAAAATCTAACAATAATGTCAGGGCATTTGCTGACGTTACGCTTGGTGTATCTGGTATTGCTAGCTCTGAATCAGTAGCAACACAACACATATACAAACAATCATACGAAAACTTTCAAAGTATTATTTCGTATCCGTCATATGATTTAGGCTCATTTGATTTGATAGTTTTATCAAAAGATTATGGTGAGGACCCTGACTATAATCTTAATTTTGATAATATTGACCAAAATTATATTTTTTCAGTAGAGAACTTTTCTATTGGTAAAAATCAACAGATAAGCACTGAAAGATTGGCTGGTGAGGGTATCAATCCTCAAACTTTCAGCTTAGGTCATATAGAGAATACAGTAACATTACGTTTTCCATTTAGAATAGATGCTTGGGGATATATGGACTTTTCTCTTGCAGCATTTTTTGATTATTGTATGCAAGCAAAATATGGTTCACCCACATCGATATTATCCAGATTTACATCAGCAAATTCAGCAACTATTGGCACTGGTACTAGTGTGTTGTATGTTGATAATATTGCAGAAATTTTAGCAGTTGACACACCTTTTACTGCTAAAATAAAGAATGACATCACTGAGTCTTCGCAAAGTGTGCAAGTTATAAGTGTTTCTAAAGCAAACAGGTCTATAACACTGTCAAGCGGATTGGGAACATCTTTTGTAAGAGATACTAGTTATATAGCCTCTTATGTAAAAAACTATACTAAAGATTCTACTTTCAATTTATTTTCAGTTAAGCAAGGATTACTTTTTGGTTGCCTTGTAGATAAGTTTTCAATTAGTTTTACCCCTGGAGAAACAGTCAATGTTGAAGTTGACTTGAAAGTGCTTGGTGTAGATAGAAAGTATCAGACAAGTATCTATAATAACTTTGAAACTATTGTTCAAAAATATTTGACTAAAAAACCAAGTTATCTCTTAAATGGATACAGTTTACAAGTAAGTAAAAATATACCAGACTACGGATATTTTGGCTTGGGATCTGTAAGTGACAGCAAGGTATTTCAAGGTTATCAAAAAACCGGACTAGATAGTATTTTTGTAAATAGTATCTCTGTTGAAATTACAAATAACTTAAAGCCAGTATATACTTTGAATTCTAAATCTTCCGTAGCTGTCAAAAATAAAATGAAAAATCTTCTTCCTTTTGGGTATTACAGCGAAGGGAGAAGTATATCAGGAACAATGTCTTATACTGGTCCCATGAAGCCGTATTTGATGACAGAGTTTTTATCAGGTCCTTCAAGTGTAAACAATGGTGGTATAACTTTCAATATGGGACCAGTGAAACTTGATTTGCCTGAAGTTGTTTGGACAGCACAATCACAAGAACATGGCAGTGAACAGTATCAAAAAAATACAGTTTCATTTCAAGTTGTTACTCAAAACTATACCCAGGACTTCACTTTAGAAGCAACAGGAAATTATTAATGAGTATATTTGTTGATGCAAGCAAAAGGTTTGAGCTCAAATTAAATTGTGATGTCATTAGAGATGCTGAAAAAGAAATTATTTGTTATAAGATAAGTCCTTCAGGTTCGTCAGTAATTTCTTGTGATGTCAAGGCAAGAAGTTTTAGTGAGATGTCACACATTATTGAAGAATCAACAATTATAAATTCAGTTACAGGCAATCCTCTTCTCAGGACTTCAGTTCTTTGTCGTATGATTTTATCTACCTTTTTCTCAAGTATCAGAATAACAGAAAAAATAATTGTTGACGATAAAGAAGAAGATCAAACAGAAGTTTATTATCCTGATATCAATAATGTTAATCATATGAGATATGAATTAGTCAAAGCTCTCTCAAAGAAATGGTTGGAGCTCACAGGCGGAAAGTAAATTGCCAAATTATGTTTCAAATGTTATTAACAACACTCCAGCATCATCACATAATATCTATCTTACTGATATCTTAAATAACATTGATGTTCAAAAACTTTTTATTCCAGGCTCACAACTAATCTTAAGTTATGGTGGACATAGAATAAATAAAGCCTCAAATAAATCAAGAGCATATATTTGGGATTTATATCGTCTAGGATACACTGCTTCTAATAACAGAAAAGAATATGGTCATTTTACTCGAGTCCCAATTTTTTCTGATCCTTTTTTCAATGATCCTCAAAATCTACTAGGCAGCAATAAGAATTATTTTCCATTATATTGTTCATCATATAATGACAATGCAGGAAACAATATTTACAAACCTCTTGCAAACTTTACTGGATTAACATTAAATAACGTTCCAATATTTTCAGAACAAAAATACTCAGCAAACTTTTCGTTTAATCCACTTTATTCAACTTCATTTAATGTTCAATATGATGCAGAGTATCTTATTTACAAAGCAAGTGTTATACCTTTGTATCCAATGATGACTGCATCTTCTATTCCCACACACAAAACGTTTGGTCCATGCTTCATGAGCAGTTTTAGAATTTCTGTAGATGGTTCTAGTTCTGTTGGTGATGTAGAAATTCAAGCATCATTTTCAGGAGGTAAATCAATGATATCTCCTAGTAATATTCCGCCTTACAAACCTTTCACTACAACTGCAAGAACTAATATGCTTGATTTAGATGGTAATGTTTTGCCAGAATATAATCTAACTTTGAATTCTGCAGGCGTATCGTCATTACCATTTCAAAGTTATTATAGGCCTATTAATTTAACTGATTGTTTTTTCGATGCTTCAACATTTCACAAATCGTATGCAAGCTTTATAAATTTTGTTAGAAATAGCAAAAATGTTAATTTCAGGCTTGTAAGTATGACCTTAGAAGTAAGTCAAAACATTTTGTTTGAATTTACAATGCCTGGTGGAGATTTGTTGAACGATGGCTCAAGTCCAGTTTATTTTGGTGACAAAGTTGGTCCAAGATTCGCAAGTTTGTCTTCAAGAGAAGTGACAGGATCCATTAAGATATTTAGTTATGTGAATACTAGTATTGTAAACAAGAACACAACTTCGCTAACTATGTCATTTGGGCCATTATATTTTTATAGAATAAAGAATGTAGATTGGTCAAATCCTGATGTACAAATTAGTCCAACAGGCGGTTACACTCACGAGTATAAGTTTGTTGCTAAGCTTGGTGAGTTTACAGCATATTTTGGTACTGGAAATCCTCTGGTTTCAGAATTTCATATATCATGAAAGAGTTTTTAGAATATTACGAAAAAGTAAAATCAGATAAAGTACACATTATTGATATTGATAATGTCAAATTTTTGATTAAAGAAATTACTTGGAAAGAAGGGTTGCTTATTGACGCTAAGTCTTTCCGCAAGAAAGACAATGTAGTTTATCAAAATACTGAATTTGAAAAAAGAGAAATATTAAATATTGCAATTTTATCTGCTTATAATTCTGAAGATGGAGTTACATTTTTCCCAGAATATAATAAGTCGTTAATTGACTTTTTAGACCACACTATTGTTGAAAAACTTTGGGTGCAATATCAAAATTATTTGTATCTTTCGGCAGATGAAGCAAACTTTTATTACATATCTGCCAAAAAATACTTTAACCCCAATGACACAGAAACATATCCTGTTCCGCCTATTATTGTTGAAATAGACTACATGCTTAGAGGTTTAGTATCTTTTGGCAGAGACGAGTTCTCAAAATTGTCTATGAAAGAATTTGAAACTATGCAACTAATCTTGGCTACCAAACACGAGTCAAGGAAAAGTTCAATTGCTGACATAGATATAGATGTTGAAAGACAATTAGGCTAAATAGAAAAAGATAAAGTATTCGCTTGTTTTTGTCTCAAAGTGTCTGCATAAATAGTTCTATCCCATTGATGAAATAGATAGAATGGTTCATTGTTTACAGTGCAGACATTTTTACCGTCAAAAGTAACAGTTACATTATCTCTCTTAATTGCCTCTCCTGTAGCGCAAAAGTTATCAGACATAGGATGTGTAAGCATTACATTTGGGTTTTGATTAAGTTGCCTATACAAGTAACCTAACATTGCCTGGTCAGGAATAATATAGTTGTACTTCCTATTCATAGCAGTAAGAATGAGAGTACAATAATTCAAGAAAGCGTTTGTTTTCCCTCCATATGTTCCACCATTTAAAACATATGAATCACTATACTTTTCTTTATTATAAACTATTGTATTAAGAACCCAATCATGCCACATCTGATTGCAATCATTTTCCTCAATCTTCATACCTTCGCAAACTAAAAATAGTTCTTTATCTGGATGTGATTCCATAAAATGAAATGGGTCTCTTTGAATAACAACATCACGCATATCGCAGTGCATTACATAGTCAAAGTCCTTTCCATGTTCACACAGCCAATTGAAGTATGCTAAGTAACAAAAGTTTACAGGAACAAGTCCAGAATTAACCGGGATTACATAATCGTAATATTTTTTAAGTTTTTCGATCTGTTCTGCTGGAACATCAAAAACACAAACAAGTTTTTTAAATGTTTTGAGCTTGGATAAAGATGAAAGATAAATTTCAGCATCTAAAGATTCTAGAATTCGACCACCTTGTAAAAAATTAAGCAACAGATTATTCATAATCTCATTATACGAACTTTTTAAAATAAGAAATAGTTTGTTCTAAACCTTGTTCAAAATCTATTTCAGGAAACCAGTTACTTACTGACCTTAATTTTTGAGATGTACCACAAACATACTTAGGGCCTATTTCTTCAATTTCATCATCAAAGTTAAGTACGCAAGAAGGATTTATTTTATTGTATATAGATGTAACTACGTTTCTTATATCGATTTCTCCATCTGAACAAACAGTGTAGTTGCCTTGAAGTTTTTCTTCGACAATAATTTTTACTGCTTTGGCAAAATCTTCAACATACAAGTAATCTACTACAGCAGAACATTTATTCAATGTCAAATTTTGATTTTTGAGTAATGACAAAATTACTTTTGGTATCAGTCTAGTCTCTACATCATTTGGGCCATAAGTATATACTGGCCTTATCCAACTATGCAAAATATTATTAGATTTGCAATAATTTTCAGAAATCATTTTAAAACAATTTTTGCTAACTCCGTACATTGTAGTTGGAGAACACGTTGTGTCTTCATTGAATTTAGTATTTTGATTTCCGTATTCTGCAGATGAACCAAAACCAATAAAATGTTTAATTTTGTGTTTTGCGCAAGCTTCTAATAGAATAGTACTGTAGCTTATATTTTCTGTTTGCCACAATTCATTAGTATCCTTAGATGAATTTCCTCCCATCCAAGCACAATGAATAACTGTATCTATTTTATTATCTTTAATAGTTTCGTTTAAAGTAATATAGTCTGACATTTCAGAACGAATGCAGACTATATTATGTTTTGATAATTTAGTAAATGTTCTAGAGGCAGCATAAATGTTGTGATTTTTTGACAGCAAATTACATATATTTGAGCCTAAAAAACCATTTGCACCAGTAACTAAGATGTTCATAAACTAAAAGAAAGATTTTGATATGTGTAAATGTGATCAGTAGTGTAAGTTTCTACTTTTTCGTAACCCAAGTTTGCCATAAAAGACTTAATATCACCAACATTTACGTTGTATCTAAATGCCCAGTCAAATTCAACACTAATGACAGGTTTGAATTTTTTGATTGTATTTACAGCACCCATCAAAGCAAATAGTTGATATCCCTCAACATCTAATTGAATGAAATCGCAATGGCTCAATGCTAAGTCATCTATCCTTAATGTTGGTGTTGTTCCGTAATTCGGGTTGACATAGAAACCACCAATTTCATTTGGAAGTGTTGTCATAGATACCATTCTGTGGTCATCTCCCAAGCAACATTGAAATTTGATTACATTATTGTATGGAAGATTATTTACCAAGCAGTGAAAGTTTACTGGATCGGGTTCAAACGTGTAAACCATTTCAAAATGATCGGCAAACTTTACAACTTGCATCCCACAGTTTCCGCCTGCTTGGATTACAACTCTGTTTCCTTTTAGATAAGGCTTTACAACCTCTAGTAAGTCTGTTTCACTTGACAATCCATTAAATGTCTTGAGATTATGGTCGTCTTTACGCCAAAACCATTTATCATCTATCTTAAAAATTAAATCTGTATCAAATCTGGACATAAAATTATTATACTCTTTTATTTTATTGATTATTATCTTTGTTTTAAAACATTATATGTATTTAAAATACCTTGATACAAACCAATTATTTTACAATCTATAGAATCTAGATTAAACTCACCACAGTAACTTGATGCTATTTCTTTTTCGTTTACTGAAATATCAACTTTATAATCGCTCAAGTTATTTATGTTCTCAGCAATGTCTGAAAGTTTGCAAGTATTTTTGTAAGTAAAATTAATTTCTTTTGGACAAAAGTCATTCTTGACGTAATAATCTATAATATTTAGGAAGTCTTTCATGTAGAAAAAATCCATATATTTATCTTGGTGAATAATCATTGTATCTTTGTCAATATATCTTTTTATGTTCGCTTTGATAAATCTTGATTCTAACTCATTCTCATCAAAAAGTGCAAAAATACGCAAGTTGTAAAAATTTTTAGTTTCTGAAATTGACTTGCAGATTATTAATTTGCTTAAACCATAAGGAGTATCTGGAGAATGTAATTCTGCTCCTGATCCAAAAGTAATAAATTTGCCAAAATGTTTACTTTTGAGTTGGTGCAAGTTGTAATACATTTTCAAATTGCAATCCATTTCAAAATATGAATCAGTTTTTAATCTACTTCCACCAATAATTGCACAGTGAAAAATAACATCAAAATACTTATTTTCAAAAAATGTATTAACTTCTGATGAAACTGTTAAATCTAAATCTTTTCTGGAAATACAAGTTACATTGTGATGTGCTGAAAGATGTATTTGCAAAGTAGATGCAATATAGCCATCTCCTCCAGTTATAAGAATATTCATAAATTTCCTAAAAAGTTATTGACTTGATTCCAATTTTCAAATCGAATTGCTTTGTCATCAATATACGCAATTGCATGAGGTTTATTGAATGTTACGTCAGATACATAGTCTTTAATGTTGTACTTTTCTAACCATTGCCATATTAATTCTGTACCAGTTTTTCCATCTACCAGTGGTCTTTTAGGATTAGATTTGCAAGAGTATATTACAACTTTATATCTTGATGAAAGGCTTTTTATTGATTCAAGAGAACCTTCAATGGGTTCACCATAAATTGTGCCATCATAAAAACCTTTCTCATCATTATGAATAACACCATCAAAATCTAAACAGATGGTGTTATTTAAATTATGCTCAGTTTCAGTTAAAAAATTTTCTACATTCATATTAGTTAAAGCATTTAGTACAAGTAAAACCAGCATCGAAAGAAATATCTTCGAAAGATTTTAAATCTTGAAATATTATACCTTGGATTTTAAAGTATCTAACCATATCATCTTGTCCATACTCACTGGAAAGCAATTTGCGATCAGGCATCATATTGAAATCACATTTTTTTGAACAAATGGGACTTGCTATAAAAAAATAAATCTTTTCTACTGATGAAGAGTCTAATAAGCTCTTCACGAGCTTTAGAGTTTGCCCAGTGAATATTGCTTCGTCAACTATTGCAACGACTTTATTAGCAACTAAATCGCTTAATATTCCAAGTTTTGAATGAAGAAAATTTTGTCTTTTTTCTTCATCTGCAATATCAAAACTTCTACCAATCTCTGTTTTTTTATAAAATGCTTCTACATACGGCTTTTCTAAAATATTAGATAATCCTTGGGCATAATATTTTCCAGTTTCAGGCACAGGAATTACTATGTCAATTTCATTTTTGATTACATCTGAAAGATTCTGACCAAGATTTTTTCCTAAGTCATATCTCCAGTTTGCTATTGATTTATCTCTTTCTATTTCACTAGATTTTTTGCGATAAATAAGGTTTACTGAGCATAATGATTGAGTCTTTACATAATTACAAATATAGTCTGTTTTCAAGAAATCTTCAATAAAGCGCATTTGTATCTGTCTAGAATTTTGTTCATTGTAAGAGAAGTGTCCAACTAGTTCAATGTTATTTATCAATGAGCTTATAATATCGTCTGCAATACTTATGGGAAATTCAAAATGTGATTCTTCTGGGCAAGTTAAAAAGTTTTGTTGTGTTTTTTCCAAGTCAATAATATTTACTTGAATATTAGAACGCACATAAGTTATGAATGAAGAACATTGAAACAACAAGTCTTTTGACAGGTCAAGTAAATTTTTTAATAAAACAATTCTTGAAATGTACCAAGATTTTGACATCATATTTGTCAGTTCAATTTCTTGCTCTTTGTTTTTACATATGTGCAAAGGATTTATTATTGACAAAAAAACAATTCTTATATTTCTCTTCTTCAAGTCTTTTATTACTTCAATAAATTCTTGAAACTTTGTTTCATTTAAGAGCAATAATATTTCACTTGTAAAAACTAAAACATTTGAATTATGCAAGTCTATTATTGTTTGAATTTTTTTTGCTGGTTCTAGAAAAATATCAAAACCCAGACTATCAATACAAGGAAAGTATTCTTCCGTATTTTTGAAATCATAATCAATTCTTTTTATTTCAAATTGTCTTTTTGCAATTTCATAAAGTCTTTTGGATAGCAAAAAATTGCCTCCCAATAACAAAAATTTATATTTCTTTGGAAGAAAAAGACTTATATCTTTATCAATGATATTTTTCATATTTATTCAAATATATTTTCTTTCATTTCTTCTTCAGGCAAAAATGGATACATATCTTCTAAAGATGGAGTAAAGAATTTGCCATTTTCAAGCAGTTTAGATTGTAACTTAGGCTCAAAAATTTCATTAGGATTTGTTATAACTTCACAAATTGATGGACCTTCATTATTCAAAACATCTTCTAATACAAATTGTAAATCACTTGTGTTTTCAATCTTATAATATGGTAAGTTATAAGCATAAGCAATTTTCTCAGCAGATGGAAAACTTATGCCACTGTTTTTGTTTGCACCACAGAAGCCTACTTCTTTTGCTTTAAACATCAGATTTTGAGTTTGTTTTATTGAATGATAACCATCATTATTAATCCAGAAAATTTTAACATTCAAATTGTTATGAACAACAGTTTGCAATTCTTGAAGATTCATTTGGATAGAGCCATCACCTTCAATACAAATAACCCTATCTTTTGGTTGTTTAGCGTAACAAGCACCAATAGAGGCAGTCAATCCATAACCCATACTAGAAGCGCCAGCGTTAGTAAAGATTCTTTGATTTTGTTTTATTTTGGTAGCTTGCAATCCAACAACACAAGCAGCGCCATTTGCTAAAACAATCGTATCATTGCTGCTTAACAAATTCGACAAAGTACCTACAAAGGCGTAAACACTTAGGGGTGATTCAGTATTATAATGTTTTTCTAAAACTACTGGGTATTTATTATTTAGATTGTTACACCATTTGTTCCACTTAGTGTTTTCAGTTCGATTCGCTACAAGAGACTTTTGATTTATCATTTCAGATAAAAATGATTTTATATTTGATTCAACTGGGAAATCAATCTTCACTGTTGCTTTAATTAGTTCATTCTTGTCAGCACTTACTGCTACTTTATATGCATTTTTAGCAAAATTTGTCCAAGCATAACTTATTTGTCTAAGAGTAAATTGACATCCAACTGCTAAAACAAAATCAGCATTTTGTAAAACAAAATTTCCACCTCTGTCCCCAATAGTGCCAGGTCTACCTCCAAAGTATTCATGGTCATTCCAAATAAGATCGTTAGAATTCCATTCAGTCAAAACAGGGATTTTCAAGGCAGAAACAACTTCTAAAAATTCCTCATAAGCATCTGACATCCTTACTTCATAACCAGCAAGAATAACAGGCTTATTAGAAGCATTTATTTTTGTGTAAATATCTGAAATTGTTTTTCGATTGACAAAGTGTTCTTTAGTTTCACTTTCAAAAGTGAAGTGTACGAGATCGTTTTCATCAACTAGTTCTGATTGTATATTTAGTGGAATGTCTAACCAAACAGGACCTTTTCTTGCTGATTCTGCTAAAAATAATGCCTTTTCTAAATGATAAGCAATATACTTAGCATCAGTGACCATCTCTGCGTATTTTGTCATACACTTAACACTATCAATAATGTTAAATTCCTGAAAACCCAATTGTCTCAATGGTAAAGGAGTTGATTTCAATGTGGTATTAAGTTGCATTTGACCTGAAAGAATAATCATAGGCAAAGAATCTAACCAAGCACCTAGTACACCAGTCAAAGCATTAGTTGTGCCTGGACCAGATGTAACAGAAACGATTGCAGGAATGCCAGAAACTCTAGTGTATCCTTCAGCAGCCATAGCGCAAGCTTGTTCATGATGGCAATAAATATTAGTGACATTAGTGTTGTGGCCAAAACTATCATTTAGATGCATTGCTCCACCACCTGTCACTGTAAAGCATTTATCAATTTGATTTTTTAGTAAAAAGTCAACAATATAGTCAGATACTTTAATCATTATTTATAACAATCTCTTTGTAGTAAAACTCAGCAACAGATTCAGAAAAATTCTCTTTTTCTTCTGTATTCTTTAACTTATCTAGTATGTCTGTAAGCATATTCAATGACATATCTGGTTTTTTCATCAAAAACTCTGCATACGATCTATGTGTATTTTTATATGCTGTTATTGCATAAGAAGGCATATAACCCCAAGGTTCTTTTTTCTTGAAACCTGAAATAGGATTATCGATCACATCATAAATAGGTTTTAAATCATAGTTTTTATTTGATTTTATATTCAAAAAATTCATGATAAGTTCAGTGCAAAGATTTCCAGGAATACGACCCATACCATTAATAGAAGAATCTATATATCCCTTTCTGTTGTTTTGCATTAGTTCAATAAACATAATTGATAATGCTAAAGATATAGATAAATTTTCATGCAAATGCAATCCAAATTTAATTTCTTTATTTAAAAGATTATCAAAAATAGAAAAAATCCTATTTAAGTCTGCTGGTAAGAGAGAGCCAAAAGTATCTACTATAGAAACACAATCTGGATTTACTTTATTGAGTATCGGAAGTAGATAGTTTAATTCATCTAGTGAATAACTTAGGATATTAACAGGATTTACCATGATTTCATAACCTAAATCTTTTGCAATAGTTGTTTGTTCAAGCAATAAATCTAAATCTTTTAAATGAAAAGCAAATCTCAATGACTTAATTTTACCTACTGCTGGTGTTAGTTTGTTAATGTCATACCAGTCAGGACGAATCATCAAACAAAATTTCTGTTCAGGACTAATATTTGTTACAAATTGCTCCGCTTCTTCAACAAAATTAAAAAGTGTTTGTTCTGCGGAATGTTCGCCATTCTTCAAAAACCCAAGCTCAATTATTTCAACCCCAGAGCAATTTAAATTAGTCACAATTTTAGAAATGTTTTCTTTTCCAAAAGAAAAATTATTTACATATCCTCCATCTCGCAAAGTGCAGTCTAGGAGTTGAATGTTAGAAGAATCTACCATATGAATTTGCCTTTATAATGTTCAACAATTTTCACTATTTCTTCATCAAAATTACAAGATGGAGACCAGCCTAATTTGCGAATTTTATCATCATTCAAAGCATATCTTACGTCTTGGCCTGGACGTTCCAAACCAAAGTTGATATATTGATCATAGTCTGAAATTTCTTTTTCAAAATAGCAATCAATAACTTTTTTCACTGTATCTATATTTGATTGCTCAAAACCACCAGCAATATTGTAAATTTCATTTGGAACACCTGATTCAATGATCTTTAGCACTGCAGATGCTGTATCTTTTGCATGTAGCCAGTTTCTTATAGGAGTGCCATAATTGTGTAGTGGTATTTTTCTACTTAGACCCAAAAATTTACAAGACTTTGGAATTAACTTTTCAACATACTGCCCAATACCATAATTATTTGTTGGACGAATAATGTTGAATGGAATATTATAAGTTCTTGACCAAGCAATAATAAGTTGGTCTGCCGCTGCTTTAGTTGCAGAGTAAGGATTACTAGGTTTTAACGTATCAGTTTCTATGTGTTCTCCTGAAGAAATATCTCCATAAACCTCATCAGTGCTAAAATGAATTAGTCTAGGAATATTGTAGCCTTCTTTTTTGTAAATCTTCAGGTGTTCTAAAATATTGTAAATACCTACAACATTAGAGTCTAGAAATACTCTACTATCTCTGATAGAATTGTCTACATGGGTTTCGGCAGCAATATTTATAAAAAAATCACAATCAACTAATCTGTCAATATCACAAATGTTTCTTTTTTCAAATTTAAACTTAGGATTTGATGTCCATCTCTCTAAAATTTCTTGTTCCGAGGCATAAGTGCAACTATCAATGCCATAAACATAATAACCTTCGTCTAACAATAACTGAGTTACATATCTACCTATAAATCCAAGACAACCAGTTATATAAACAATTTTCATATTACAATTATACCATTCATGTCTGGTATAATCTGATTATGAATCGTAAATACCTACCTACCTTATCAGAGTTAATCGATAGGTTATCTATTGTCCAACTTAAAGAAGTTTTTATTTCTGAGCACAAGTCAGAATATGCAGATGAAATTTCAGATATTGTTCATGATATTCAAGCACATATCAATGAACATAATGCTGTAGTTGACGCAGAAGTCATAAGAGCAATCGTTGTTTTGTCACAGATGAATTTACATATTTGGCATAATGAAACCAATTATCGCAAGGGAATCAAAGATGGTAACAATCTTGAACTTACTCATGGATTAAATGGAATTAGAAATACTGCAAAAAATAAGATTCAAGAAGTAGTCGGTGGTAGAAAAGATTACAAAATTGATTGTTTAGCAGCCGACTTTAAGGACTGGGAAATTAGTTGGTGATTATAGATTTATAATCACATATTGTTTCTTTGATTCTTCATCATTCTTATAAGCAGACTCAGCCATCATTTGACTTTCAACGACTTTGCAGAATTGGTTGTTAAACATTGTTATATCGAAAAGATTGAAAAAATGTTTATGAACATAGGAAAGTACAGATTGACTTGTAATCAAATGGGCTGAGTTTCTATTAACTTCTAAAAACAAAGTAACTAATAAGGCTTTGAAAGCATACATTTTTCCGCCAAAAATATGGTTTCCTACAGAGTATGAATCATAATCATTTCCCATGAAGAAATTGCATGTTTTGACAAAATTTACATACTCATTTTTTCTTTGAGCAGATTCATTAGATAAATGATTCAAACTGTAAAAATATAAATCTTTCTTGAAATGCTTTAAGAAAGAAAATGGATTCCTAGTGAATAAAATATGTTCAATGTTTACGACTAAAACATAACCATCATTGCTAGTTTTATCATTGCTTAAATACCCTGAAATTGCTCCATAGATATTCAAATCTGAATTCATAGGAGTTATATTTAATACTTCTAACCTAGAATTGGGCTTGAGATTTAAATCCAATGAAGTGGAATTCAATATTACTACTTTAGTATCACCGTCAAGATTATTTAATGATTCAATGAATAGTTTATATTTGTTGTCGTTTATGAAACTAGGATTTTTTACTATCGAAAATATTGTATTCATTTTATGTAAACCTGCCCATCATCGTCCAAGTATGCTTCATATCCAATGTCATCCCATTGATGCCATATGCAATAAAGTTGTCCGTCTTGAGTGTATATTTTTCCATCAATGACGTTAGGTTTTTCTTCTCTATTAAAAAAGTATTCATTTTGGCAATGATAGATAAAATTATCTGAACGAGTATCAAAAATCTTAATTGTGCCTCGATCTTTCATTAGCTGAGCAAAATACAAAAAAACTGTCTGATCAACTATATGGCATCCATTTCTATTGAGGTTAGAGGCAACAAAAGCATAAAAGTTGAGGATAGGATCAATTTTTCCAGCAATGATTCCACCATTGAGAACCTTGTCTTCATTGAAATCTAAGGAAACTCCAACTGACTTGTTGAAATACTCTTGCCAGTTTCTATCAGGCCATTGCTCGTTAACTTTGAATCCAGGAGAAGTTAAAAATATTTCATTTTCAAACTTAGAAATGTATTCAAAAGGATCTGACTGAAAAATCACATCATAAGAATCAGTAAACAAAACATATTTACACAAAGACTGATATCTTTCTATAGTTTTGTAAATAACATAAGACGAGGTGTAATGAAAATCTGGCTTTTCTATAACTTCGACATGATTGTAAATTTCTTTCAACCTATCTATATTTTCATCACTCATGTCGTAAACTATGACCAATTTGTAACAATCAATTTTTGATAAACTGTCTAAATACAATTTGTGAGGCAATGAAAATGTATACTTGTCACCCCATATATAGTTTACAATCAAGTTCATAAACACTTTATACCATCAAAAAAATAATATGTTCATTACGTTGGTATAATGTGATCAAAATATGAACAAAGTACTTATCACTGGTGGAGCTGGATATCTTGGCTCTGTAATGTCTGAAGTTTTATTGTCTAAAGGCTACTCTGTAACTGTTTTAGATAATCTTATTTACAAACAACTTTCTCTTACTACATTTTGCCATAATAAAAATTTTAAGTTTGTTTACGGTGATGTCAGAGATAGCCAGTTGTTATCAGATTTAGTAGAGACTCACGATATTATTATTCCCTTGGCTGCTATTGTAGGAATGCCAGCATGTAAAAAAGATCCTGAGTTAACAGTAGCAGTCAACTATGAGCAAATCAAAGATATTGTTGCTTTCATGTGGCCAAGTCAAAAACTTCTAGTACCAAATACTAATTCACAATATGGAAGCTCTGATTCAGTAATAAATGAAGATAGTCCATTCAATCCACTTTCTTTATATGCTCAAACAAAATGTGACGCAGAAAAGGCAGTATTGGATTCAGGAAATGGTATCTCTCTTCGCTTGGCTACAGTTTTTGGAGTTTCTTATCGACAAAGAATGGATTTGCTTGTTAACGATTTTGTTTACAGAGCATTTACAGACGAGTTTTTAGTTCTCTTTGAATCACATTTTTTGAGAAACTATGTTCATGTACGAGATGTTGCAAATGCATTTCTTCATCTTATTGAAAACTATCAAACTTGCAACAATAATGCATTCAATGTGGGGCTAACATCTGCAAATATGTCCAAGCTTCAACTTGCACAAAAAATCAAAGAATACGTGCCTAATCTTGTAATCATTGAAGAGCAATTCAAAGAAGATTTTGACAAGAGAAACTATGTAGTCTCAAATGAAAAACTTGAAAGTACTGGCTGGAATTGTAATTTTTCTTTAGATGCAGGCATTCAAGAGTTGCTTCAAGCGTATAAAATGATTTCTAATTTTAAGAACAAAGATTTCACAAATCTGTAAGGATACAAAAATGTTTCAAAATAAAAATGTATTAGTGACTGGTGGTGCTGGAATGGTCGGAAGGGCTTTAGTCTCCAAGATATTAGCATTAGGGGCAAAAGTTACAATCGCTGATTTACATCTTCCAACAGATTTAGAACCAGAAGTTAGTTTTGTGAATAAAGACTTAAGGTATCTACATAACTGTGAAGAGATCTGTCAAGGCAAAGATTTTGTCTTCAATATCATAGGAGTTAAGGGTTCGCCTCAAGTATGTGCAACCCAACCTGCTGATTTTATGATTCCTATGCTTCAGTTCAACACCAATATGATGGAAGCAGCAAGAAGAGCAGATGTTCAATGGTATCTTTACACAAGTTCAGTGGGAGTTTATTCTCCTGCAGATGTTTTTCATGAAGACGATGTGTGGACAAGTTTTCCGTCACCAAATGATAAGTTTGCTGGATGGGCTAAAAGAATGGGAGAACTACAGGCAGAGGCATATTCAATTCAATATGGATGGGATAAAGTTTCAATTGTAAGACCAGCAAATATTTTTGGCAAATATGATAATTTCAATCCAGTCAATTCTATGGTAATCCCATCTTTGATCAGGAAAGCACAAGAAAATGATGTGCTTGAAGTTTGGGGAAATGGATCACCAATTCGTGATTTTATTTTTGCTGATGATGTTGCTGACGCTATGATCAAGTGTGTGGAAAACAAAGTTACATTACCTGTTAACTTAGGCTCTGGAAAAGGATTTACAATCAAGGAGTTAGTTGATGTTGTTGTCAAGACATCTGGTAAAGAAAATCTAGAAGTAAAATGGCTTGTAGATAAAGGTAATGGTGATGCAATTAGAATTATGTCAACTGAAAGGGCAGAAAGTTTTGGAATTAAGTCAAACACTTCACTTGAGGACGGCATCAGAGTAGTGACAGAATGGTTCAAAAATAATAAAAATACTTTAGATCAGCGCTATAATGTATTTGTCAATCATTAGGGGAATAATATGAGTTTTTTTGAAGGAAAGAAAGTTGTTGTAACTGGCGGTAGTGGATTTTTGGGCAGTAACTATATAGAAGGGCTCTTCAAGAGAGGAGCGAACGTATTTACACATATTCACCACAAGCCTCTTCAAACAAAAGTAGAAAATATCACTGTGATGCCATTTTGTGATTTGACTAATATTGATGATTGTATCAAGTTAGTTGAAGATGCAGATTATGTCATTCATAGTGGAGGAAACATTGCTCATCCATCTACTGTGCCTACAGATATTCAAATTTCAATTCAAAACATCAATGTATTGGGAAATGTTTTAGATGCTTGTAATCAAACAGGCGTAAAGAAGTTCCTGGACTTAAATAGCTCGACTGGTTATCCTGATAGGCGGTATCCAATTACTGAGGATGAATATTGGGATGATGAACCATACAAGGCTTATTATGGTTATGGCTGGATGCGAAGATATCGTGAAAAACTTATGGAGCATGTCTCCAAGTTTTCTAACACTGAGATTATGCTCACTAGGGGTACAGCAATTTTTGGTCCATATGATAATTATGACACCAAGACTTGCCACGTTGTACCAGCATTAATCAATAGAGTCTTAACTGGCGAAAATCCATTTACTGCTTGGGGAAGTCCTGATGTTGTAAGAGATTTTCTTTATGTAGAAGATGTTGTAAATGCTGCTTTGCTTGTGCTGGAAAAAGGCATACCAATGCGACCATACAATGTTGGAATGGGTCAAACTATTACAATTGGTGAGATCTTAGATTGTATTTTAAAAGCAACTGGCAAAAATCCAGATGTTGTTTGGGACAATTCTAAACCTACTACTATTCCTTTTAGAATGGTAAGTACTGAAAGAATATCAAGTGAGCTTGGGTTCAAGCCACAATTTACCTTTCAAGAAGGCATTGAGAAAACAGTTGCTTGGTATCAAGAAAATTATCTAAGTAAATGAAAAAGTACACTGAACAAGAACTTATTGACTTTGAAACAAAAGTTGCAGAAATATTTAACACAGGAGTGATTAAGTCTCCAGTGCATCTTTATGATGGAAATGAAGAGCAAATTATTAATGTTTTTGAAAACATTTCTGATGATGACTGGATTTTCTGCACTTGGAGATCACACTATCAATGTTTGTTGAAAGGTGTGCCTCAAGAAACCCTTATGCAAGATATTTTGGATGGTAAATCTATCACACTTTGCTATCCAGAATATCGTATTTATTCTTCTGCCATAGTCACTGGAAGCATACCAATTGCTACTGGTGTGGCTATGGATATCAAAAGAAAAAATCTAAAAAATCACGTTTGGTGTTTTGTTGGAGATATGGCTTCAGAAACTGGTACATTTTTTGAAAATTACAAGTATGCTGTCAATCATGATTTGCCTATTACATTTGTAGTTGAGGACAACAATAAATCAGTTTGCACAGATACTCGTAAAGTTTGGAATACAGTTGATCTTACTTTTAATGAAAATAAAGAAAAAATTATTCATTATAGTTACCAGTCATGCTATCCTCATGCTGGTGCTGGAAAAAGGATTCAATTTTAATGAAATATTTTGACGAACTAAAACGTTCTATGGAATGGCTTGGTGAACAAAATGACACATTGTTTTTGGGTCAGGCTGTTGAATATCCAGGCACAGCAATGACAAATACTCTTGCTAACATAGATAAGTCTAAATTGCTTGAAGTTCCTGTCAACGAAGATATGCAAATGGGTATGACTCTAGGAATGGCATTAAATGGAACTGTACCAATTTCAATCTATCCTAGGTGGAACTTTCTTTTATTAGCAGCAAATCAACTGGTTAATCATGTTGATAAAATAAAAGTAATGTCAGATGGTGGTTATAAGCCAAAAATCATCATAAGAACATCTATCGGCTCCCAAAGACCTTTACATCCTCAGCATCAACATATAGCGGACTTTACTGGCGGATTCAAGGCAATGTGTGATTTTGTAGATATTATTAGATTAGATGAACCAAATCAGATTTTTGATGCTTACAAACATGCTTACTTAAGAACAGACAATAGACCCACTGTATTAGTAGAGTGGGGAGATTTTTATAACGAGAAATAGAATGAATCAGTTTTATTTACCTTTGATGAATGACAATATCGATAAAGAAGACGTTAAGTCTGTTATTGATTTTTTGTCTCAAGATACAATTCCCAAGCTTACAAATGGTCCCAAAGTTGCCGAATTTGAAAAAGCATGGGGTGAATGGTTAGGAACTTCATATAATCTTTTTGTAAACTCAGGAGCATCAGCAAATGAATTAACTATGCTTGCTATTGCTCATATGATAGGAGAAGGAGAAATTATTGTTCCTCCTCTTACTTGGATTTCTGACATTTCTTCAGTATTATTTGCAGGGCATAAATTAGTTTTTGTAGATGTAAATTTTACAAATCTTTCTTTTGATATTGATAAACTAAAAGCAGCAATCACTCCTAACACTAAAGCTATATTCTTAACTCACGTTTTAGGAATCAATGGTATTACTGATGAACTTTTAGGAATCTGTGAAGCAAATAATATTTTGCTTATTGAAGATGTTTGTGAATCTCATGGAACAACTTTTCGAGGCTGCAAAGTTGGAAACTTTGGATTTGCTAGCAACTTTAGTTTTTATTTTGCTCACCACATGTCTACTATTGAAGGCGGAATGATTTCTACCAATAATGAGGAATTTTATCAAGTTTGCCGTGCTTTAAGATCTCACGGAATGACAAGAGAAATGACCAGTGTTTGTATGAAAGAAGCTATCATTGAAGCAAATCCAGATTTGAATCCTGATTTTATTTTCTTGCGGCCATCACACAATTTTAGAAGTACTGAAATCAATGCTGTTATTGGTTTGTCTCAGTTGCCAAAGCTCGATAATAAAAATCAAGAGCGTATAGATAATTTCGATTTATTTATATCAAATTTAAGTCCTGAAAAGTATCACATTGCAATCAACACTGAGGGCAATTGTAACTATGCTTTCATCGTTATACTTAAGGAATCTAATTTTGATAAAAGAAATGCTTTAGAGAATAAACTCTCTGATAATGGAATTGAATTTAGGAGAGGATTGTCTGGTGGTGGAAATCAAATGAGACAACCTTACTTTAAATCTATTCATCAAGATTTTTCTGACTATCCAGTTATTGAGCATATTCATAACTTTTCTTGGTATATTGGCAATTATCCAGGGCTAGGGAAAGAAAAGATTTTGAAGTTACTTGAGGTGTTAAATGGCTAGGGTCAATACCCTTGAAGGCCTTAAAGAGTATACTCACGATAGTTTCAAAGATCATCGTGGGGAACTTTACACCTTATGGAAAAAAACTGAAACTGCTTTAGACTTTAATCATGACAAGCTTGCAACTTCTGATTTTAATGTCTTAAGAGGTCTACATACTGATAAATCTTGGAAACTAATCACTTGTGTTTATGGGAAAATACAATTAGTTGTTGTAAATTTTGACCCTACATCAAAACAATATTTGTTCTGGACAGATTACGTATTAGACTCTGAAAATATAAACAAAGTCAGTGTTTTAGTCCCCCCTGGATTCTTAAATGGACATCTAGTATTAAGTGAAAAAGCAGTGTTTCACTATAAGTGGTCATATGACGGAGATTATCCTGATGTTGATTCTCAAACCTCGGTAAAATGGTCAGATCCAAAAATAGGTATAAATTGGTTATTAGATAGTCCTATTTTGTCCGATAGAGATAAAAATATACCATTATTATGAAAGAAAATTTTAAAGATATAAATATACTAGTCATAGGTGATTCATGTACAGATGTGTTTATATATGGGCACACTTTTAGGTTGGCTCCAGAAGGACCAGCACCTGTACTCAATCCAATACAAGAGAAAAGTAATGGGGGTATGGCACTTAATGTTTGTGCAAACATTAATGCTATTGGTGCAAAATGTAAACTTGTAACTCAAGAAGAAAATATTTTCAAAACTAGATATGTTGACGAAAGAACTAATAGTCTTCTAATCAGAGTGGACACTAATGATAAAGCTACTCGAATTTCTCAAGATTTAGTCAATAGTATTAAAAATAATTTTTATGATGGTGTACATTATGATGCCTTGGTTATTAGTGATTATTGCAAAGGCTTCTTAAAAGAATCTGATATAACAACTATTGCTAGAAATAATAAAAATATATTTCTCGATACAAAAAAAATTCTTGATGATTGGTGTTTGGATTGTGATTATATAAAGATAAATCACATAGAGTTTGAAAAGACAAAACATACAATATGTAGACTAAATCTTTATGAGAAGTTGATAATCACTCATTCCGACAAAGGCTGTGAGTATAGAAGCTTGATGCATCCAGTTGAAAGAGTAAATTGCAAGGATATGTCAGGCGCAGGAGATACTTTTATGTCTGGGCTTGTTTGTGAATGGGTAAGGTCTAAAGATATCAATAGAGCAATTAATTTTGCTCAAGATTGTGCAACTAAAGTTGTTCAAAAATTAGGAGTGTGTACTATATGAGTATGAAAGAATATTATGCAAACTATCTTCTTTTGCATCAAAATAAAATTTGCAGAAGACTTCATATGCTAGGACAAGTTGCTACAATTCTATGGATTGTAGGATGTTTTAGATTTGAATATTACTGGTTTTTGCTACTAACACCACTTGTTGTTTATCCATTTGCTTGGAGTGGTCATTTTTTCTTTGAAAGAAATCAACCCGCAGCATTTAAAAATCCAGTCAAAGCAAAGATTGCTGACTGGATGATGTTATTCGATGTTTTGCGTGGAAAAATTGCATTTTAGTTTTTCATTTTTTTTGTAAACTTTGTGCTATTTCTAAAATAAGATCTTCTTGACCAGCAACTAATTTTCTATTTCCAAGCTCAAATATAAGTGAAGAATATTCAATATTGTAAAGCTTAGATGCTTTTATAATTGGTTTTTCAAATCCAGAAAATAGTTTATTCAATCCAGTTAAAATATTTACTGGATTTGCAACTGGTATTTCAGGAACCAAATATTCTAAAACGGATTCTGCTTCTTTTATGACAACATTAAAGTCTATTGAAGTATTGAATCCGTTTTTCTCTAATACAGGCAAGATTAACTCTAAAGGTGTATTTCCAGCACCAGCACCAAATCCACAAATACAAGCATCAATTATTTCTGCCCCATTTTCAGCAGCAACTAATGAATTTGCAACAGAAAGACCTAGATTATTATGCCCATGAAAACCAACTGATACAGAGAGATTATTTACTAAGAGCGATATCCTTTCTTGAACATCTTTTGGCATATAAGTGCCTGTAGAATCCATAATAATGATGGCTTCAGCACCATAAGATTGCATATTCAAAGCTTGACTTAACAGTTCTTCTGCAGAAATCAACGCTGACATCATCAATACACCATGCACTTCTTTTGATTTATTCTTGAGAAATTCGATATGAGTTTTTGATAAAGTAGATTCTGTGCAATGAGTTGCTATCCTAAAAATATCAACACCACAATCAATTGCAGGCTTAATATCGTTGTCTATAGTTGCAATTCCAGGTATGGAATGAACGCTAAGTTTTGTTTTCTGTAAATTTTTTCTTGCTGTTGTAAGTATATCTTTATCGAAATGTAAGCTTTGACCAATCAGTATTGATGAAGCGCCTAGTCCGTTCCCATGTCCCACTTCTATTACTGGTATTTTTGCTTTTTCTGCAAATTTACAATATCTTTCAATACTTGATAGAGATATTTTGTGCTTGACGCTATGATTGCCATCTCTCAATGAAGGATCACTAATTAGTATTTTATTCATAAGTACTCCATTGCTTTTATAGCAGCACAGTTTATAATGTCAAGATTTCCAGCATATGAAGGTAAATAGTCACCCGAGCCTTTGACTTTCACACTAACCATCAAAATATCATTCTCATTTAACATGGGTGGAATAACTAATTCATAAAATGGTACATATTCTTTAACTTCATGAAGTCGCTTATAAATGTTACACATTATATGTTCGTAATTAATTTGTTCTAAATCATGAAATTTTATAAAAATTGTAGTTTGCATAAAAACACAAGGTTCTGCTGGATTTATGTTCAATATGACTTTGCACTCATCAACTTTTGTAAATTTACGAATTGCATATTCTGTCGTTTTTATATAGTTGTCAATGTTTATTCTAGTGGACATTCCAGCACTTTTTGATGCTATTTGCGAAACAACTTCAATATAAGAAATATTATTTGTTGATTTAGAAATAGCATCTATTAATGGTAAAGATGCTTGACCGCCACAAGTTATCATATTGATATTATCAGTTACTTGTAAGCTATCTCCGTTTATACAAGGCACACAGATTTCACCGATTTTTGCAGGAGTTAAGTCAATAACTTTTATGTTAAGTTCTTTCAAAACTTCATAGTGTCTGACTGCATCATAAGCATTTGTGCAGTCAAAAACTATATCGTAATTTTTATTTTTTGTGAAGAAATCTATGCCGTCTATAGAAGTTGTAATGCCTAATGATTTTGCAATTCTTATCCCATCAGAATTTTCTCGCCTTCCAACAAAAGCAATATTTTTGTAGCCAAGTTTTATTAACTTTATTAATAAATCAGTGCCAATATTTCCAGTACCTAAGATTGCTACATTTTTCATCTTACAATTTGTTTTGATTTTTCACTTACATCAACAATCATTTTTGATTCTAACTCTTGAAGTGATAAGAGTGGAGACATTTCTTCTATGGGTGGAGCAAATATTGTCCCATCACCCCTTACAACTCCCTTGACCTTTGGAATAAAATCTTGTTCTGGATTCATATATACCTCCAACACAGCAGGTTCGGGATATGCAAGGAAACTCTCAACAACATCATCGAAATCTTCCATTTGCAGCAAATCAAAATATTTATATCCAAAGGCAGGCATTAATAATTTAAATTTTGGTAATGTAAGTCCAGTATTAGAATCAACTCCTGCAAACTTATTGTTGAAAAGCATCTTTTGAGTATGCTTGATCATTAAGTAACCATCGTTGTTGAAAATAACAATCTTGATATTTAGATTGTTTTCTATGATGGTATGTGCTTCTTGCAGATTCATCATGATGCCACCATCACAGTTAAGGCATAGTACAGGTCTATCAGGACAAGCAAATGCAGCACCTATTGCTCCAGGAAGGCCATATCCCATTTCTCCCAAGCCTAATGATGTGAACATAGTTTGATTTTTCTTAAGATTGATTGCTTGATGACCACTTAATAAAGCAGTTCCCATATCAGTGGTTATAATATGATTATCTTGTAATTTGTCAGAAAGTTGTTTGATGAATGAATAAGAATTTACATAGCCATCTTCTTTGAATCCACTATCAACAAGTTCATAAGTATTTTTTAAATTATTGCAGTAATCAATCCAATCTTGTTTCTTAGATATTTCTTCAAAGTTCATCATATTTTTGATAAAAATATCACAAGATTTTATGTGGATATCATCGTATCTATTGGAATATTTATCAACTTCATTTTGATCAATATCTACTACAATAATTTTAGCATCTCTGGCAAATTGTGAGAAATCATAGCCCACTTGCGGTAATGCTAATCTACTTCCTAAGACCAAAATCACATCAGCGTTTTGAACAATAAAGTTGGCACACCTTTGACCATAAATGCCAAATCTACCAAAATGCAAATCATGTTCATTGTCAATAATATCGATTGCTGACCATGTTAGAAGAAAAGGAATTGAATGTTTCTCTATAAAGGATTGAAGCTCAGAACTTGATTTAGATAGTCTGACTCCATTACCACCAATAATCAATGGCCTTTTAGCATTTTTTAAAAAGTTAAATGTTTTGGAATATTTAGAAACAAAATCATCTTCTTGTTTAAACTGAGTCTCACAATCTTCATCTAGTAAATCCCAATTTGGCATTTCAACTTTGCTTGACTGAATGTCAAATGGAATATCTACCCAAACAGGTCCTGGTCTACCGCTTAAAGATATTTTCTTGGCCTGTTCAAGCGAATCTAACATCAAGTCTTTATTTGTTACAATAGTTGAGTATTTAGTAATACTCTTAACCATATCAGTAATTTTTATTCCTTGAGTTCCTAACATTCTAACTTTAGAATGTATATCAAAATAAAATGAAGATTCTTGTCCAGATAAAATAATACACGGAATAGAATCAGCCCAGTTGCTTAAGGCTCCAGTGACAGCATTTGCAACTCCAGCACCAGCAGTCACTAGAGCAGCCGAAATGTTTCCAGAAGAACGATAATAAGAACCAGCAGCCATTACAACAGATTGTTCATGATGCATATATACAATTTTAGTAAAGCCTTTCTTTACTATAGAATTGAAAATGTATGAGTTCGCAGAACCAATAATTCCAAAAACTATTTTGATATCATTTTTTTCTAGCCAATCTGCTATTAGATCTGCAACTACGTAATTATTATCATTTACCATTTTTATGCTCTAATAAGTCTTATAAATGAAAGTCAATTTTATTTTTGACTCATAAATAAATCCAAAACTTCTTGAATATAAGATATCTGCTCTTCAGTTATTACAGGAGAAGTTCCCAAGAAGAAAGTATCTGTAGTAACTTTCTTTGCTACAGGGAAATCATCAAGATTTAAATCTCCAACTAAATGAGTGTAAGCTGGCTGCATCAAAATGTTTCCAGCAAAGTATGGTCGAGTTTGAATTTTTCTTGATTCAAAAAATTGACATAAATCACTTCGTTTAAAAGGAGCGTTATCTTTTACTGTAAGCGGGAAAGCAAACCAGTTTACGTCTGAAAGTTTTTGAGCAACAGGAACTATAAAATAATCTTCATATTTGAGGAATATATCTGACAATAGCCTGTGATTTCTTTGCCTTAATCGTTTGATTTCTGGCAGTTTATCGATTTGTTCAAGAAGCATACTTGCTTGAACTTCAATTGGTTTTAAATTAAATCCAACTTCTTCATAAACATATTTGTGGTCAAAAACTTCTCCAGGAATGCTAGGAAGCCATTCTGAAAATCTTTTATTACAAGCGCCACATTCAGTAATATTTTGTTTACCAATACAAAAGCATCCTCTGCCCCAATCTCTAAAGGATCGAATAACCTTTTCAAGATTTTCATCATTGCAGACAACTAGACCGCCTTCACCACAAGTTATATGATGAGCTGGATAAAAAGAACAAGACGCCATAGTTCCAAAGCTTCCCAAAGGATGTGAATCATAAGTACTATTAAGTGCGTCACAACAATCTTCTAGAAGAATAAGATTGTAATGTTCTACAATATCAAGCAATCTGTAGATATCTGGTGGATTGCCTAAAACGTGAGCAAACGTAATAATTTTAATCTCAGGATCTGCTTGTAAAGTTGCTTCTACCTCATCCAGGTTTAGGTTTAATCCATCTAATGAGATATCAACAAATACAGGCTTAAAACCACATTGAAAAATAGGATTGATTGTTGTTGGAAAGCCCGCAATAGGAGTTAAGACTTTTGTTCCTTCTGGTAAATTTAAGTATCTTTTTGACTTTAAGGCAGACATCATCAATAAATTAGAACTACTTCCCGAGTTTGTAAGTAATGCGTAGTTCTTTCCAAATAAAGATGCAAGTTTTTTCTCAGCTTTATATGCTTCAGATCCTAAAACTAACCACCCATCTAGCAAAGTTGAAACTGACCTGACTATTTCTTTATGGTCAAAATACGGACCAGCATAATGAACGTGATCTTTGCCGGGTCTCCAAGTTTTCTTTTCCTCGGATTTCACATAAGATTCTACTGCTCTTAACAATTCTTCTTTTGTCATAAAAATATTTTACCATATTACTGCGAATTATTTGTTCAAAACCAAAGCAGCATAAGTATGTACAAAATTCAAATGCAAACAATAAATTTTAACGGCATTTTTATTTGGAATAATGCTTCAATGGGCGATGTTTTGCTTAGTATTGCGCTTATAGACAGAGCGATGAAAAAATATCCAGACTTAAGTTTTATACTAGGGTGCTGGAAAAGATTTAGTTACTTAGCCGATCATCTCCCAATAAGTGTTCTTGGATTTACACCACTCAAAGGAATAGACAATTACTTTTTCAACGCATATTGCCCTATTAATTATTATTCTTTTAATTCACAGTTTGGATGGATGCCTCATGTGGGTAAAAAATTCCAATGGAAATTCGCTATTGAAAATTTCAATAATGCAACATCTGGCTCTATTGTCCATTTGGAATATGAAGAACTTGAAATAGAATTAAAAGATTTAGATATTGACATTCCTGAAAATGCTATATTTGTAGAAAACGGGCCGTCATACAGTGGTCATAATGATTTCTACGTAAATATAGACCTTATTTCAAGTAAGTTTCCGCAATTTAAATTTTATTGCACTTCAAAAACTAACACTTATAATTCTAATGTTATAGATATGTCAGATGAAAATGCAATATATTTGCAAAGTGTTCAAAGAAAATGCAAAGCAATTTTAGGTAAAGGATCAGGCCCTTTCATATTGTCTTTCAATAAAGATTGTAGGAAAACACCAAAGGCATTGTTTGGATTTAAGGTTGAAGAGTTTGGCAAGCTTTGGGATAATGATGCAGCAATAGAATATTTTAGCGGTACAGATGAATCAGTAGAAAGATTCTTAGATAAAATTAAATAAAAAAGAGGAGTATTTCTACTCCTCTTTTTTTTATGACTAGTTTAGAATTAGCTTACGGTAATTCTTGAAACTGCGTAGTCATTGATAAGAGCAAAACCGAGCTCTTCGTAAACAACCCATCCGAGTCTAAGTCTCTTTGGATCGTCTGCTGGGAGAACAGTAATGTCTTGGCGAACTGGCATTGCACCAACGAATTGGGCAGGAGCAAGAACGTAAACAGAGTTCTTAGGAACCATTGTTGAAACATGGATGTCTGCGGAATAAATATGTCCGTAGAGACCTGTCATAAGGATGTCTCTTTGAGTTGCCTCATCGAAGAATTCCTTACCCCAGTTTCTGATATCCTTGTATCTTTGTGGGTGAAGAACAACCTTAGCACCGATTAGCTCGTGCTCTTCAATAAGGGTCAACGCAAGGTTGATGTTCTCAGGTTGAAGAGTACCAGAAACGGAGATTGATTGGTCAGTAGGTACACCAGCATTGATAACCTTGAAGACTTCTGTATCTTCTTGTCTTTGGAGGGAATCCTTAGCACGGACTTGAGCTCTATCGACAATGTAGAATCTTCTTTGGCGAATCTCATTAAGTCTGATTTGTGGGTGTGCTGCCAACTCAATGGTTGGAACAAGAAGCTCTTCTGCTTCAACTTCTGCAGCAGGAACAGAACCTCTCTTAGGAATGACGTATGACTTTACAGCAACGTCTCTCTCGTAACGTGCGAGAGCACCTTGAGGAAGTTCATCAACCATCAAAAGTTTGCGTCCGATGGCTTGGTACATGAGGGAGGTCTTGATTGGCTCAACCATTGCTTGTGCAAGTGCTGTGCGTCCCTCTGGAGTTTCAAGAGCCATTGCAATAATGGACTCTCTTTGCTCATTAGTATTTCTCTTAATCATTGACATTTGATTTTTTTCTCCTTAGATTACTCTAATTATAAACCGCCCAACTGGGTGAAGTAAAGAAGACCAGCAGCTGAATCATAGCTGTCTACTCTACCAACAACGATACCGTCACCAGTAGCTCCTGGGTCCAATTGAACAAGTTTACCTGCACTACCAGCAGCTGCAGCAATGGTAAGAAGGTCACCAATAGCAGGGCTCCAAACACCACCATCAGCAGTTAAGGATGTTGAAGCAACACCAGACCATCTGTCGGTGACAAATTGTCCACCTGGGCTGTTGAAAACACCAACGCCTCTTCTTGGTCCTTCATATCCTGATGAACCTGCAGTTGGGTTAGTAACACCATTGACGTTCTCTGCGAGGAAGTCGCCAATTGCTCTCTTTGAAACAACGTAGAAACCGTTGTTATTTGCAACAAAGTTGCCAGATGAATCAGTGTATGAGGAACCAACTGGATCAGCGAGGATCATTGTGTTTCCAGTTCTAGCGGTGTCGTCAGCTGAAAAGCCAACGAATCTACCTCTTTGCTCAGCAACAGTATCGAATGTTGAAACGTTTCTGTATGCTGCAGAAACATTACCATCGGTACCGATCATAAGAGCATCGCCTGCAAGGAATGAAGCAGTTGAAGCTGTTGGGTAGTTAGCAACAATTGCAGTATTTAATGCACGAATAGCCATTTTATATTTCTCCTAAATATTTATGTGAGGAAACTAATCCTCGAGTTTTGGCATTATCCAAGTACCCTTGAGAGCACCTTGGATGTCAAGAGCTGCACTGTTCGAAGCAAAGCTTCCGCTGAATGCAGGTGATGTAGATACGCCTTAAGTTG
>Ga0164293_10000219_pt1 | contig 42421 bp, 32 predicted proteins | sample GEODES118metaG_FD_111487 | JGI IMG/M metagenome (GOLD analysis project Ga0164293, IMG submission 111487) | Eutrophic lake water microbial communities from Lake Mendota, Wisconsin, USA - GEODES118 metaG | ecosystem: Environmental > Aquatic > Freshwater > Lake | place: USA: Lake Mendota...
ACAAACAATATAGTCCAATATCGGCTATCGCCTCATTGTACTATTTGTTTGATACCATCGGCATTTACCACTGTAAGATTTATAAAATATTGGCATATTATATAAATCACATTGGTATAATTTGATTCCGGCGTTTGCCAAAATTGTTTAATTGTTGTTATGCCGTTAAAATTCATTTTCTTTTTCCTTTTTGTTCATGCTTTAAACCAAAGTGATGCACAATCCAGCTATAATCAATTTGTAAATCCCTTTATTGGCACCGGCGGCCATGGCCATACTTACCCCGGGGCAACATTGCCTCATGGAATGGTTCAACTTAGCCCGGATACCCGCCTTAACGGTTGGGACGGTTGCGGCGGATATCATTATTCTGATAGCTTTATTTATGGATTTTCGCATACGCATCTCAGTGGTACCGGAGTGAGCGACTATGGCGACATCCTGCTTATGCCGATGCAGGGAGCTCCTTCTCCTTCAAATAAAATTTATGGATCCGCCTTTTCGCACTATAAAGAATCTGCCTCACCGGGTTATTATGCAGTGCAATTGCTGGACGACAATATTGCCGCTGAGTTTACTGCAACCACAAGAACCGGTTACCATCATTACAGGTTTGCCGGCGATAAGAGCAATCAGCTGATACTCGATCTGCAACACCGCGATGAAGTTTTAGAGTCGTCTATCCACATCGAAGACGGCGTAACGATTACCGGTATGCGCAGAAGTAAGTCGTGGGCCACCAACCAGTATGTTTATTTTGTGATGAAATTATCTTCAGCACCGCTGAAATCGGGTATCTGGCTCAACGACACACTGATCGCAGAAAAGATCAGCAAGGTTGATGCGGCAAAAAATATCAAGGCTTATTTTACTTTTTCGGGCAATAATTCAAAAGATCTTTACGTGCAGGTTGCCATTTCATCAGTAAGTATTGAAGGCGCAAAAGCAAATCTTATGGCGGAATCGCATGGAAAATCTTTCAACGAAGTTCGCCAGGCAGCAGCCGCAACCTGGGAAACTGAACTTTCTAAAATTGATGTCAAATCTAAAAGCAATGATGATTTGAGCATTTTTTATACAGCGCTCTATCATACGGCAATTGTGCCTTGTTTGGATATGGATGTTGATCAACAATACAGGGGGCGCGACAATCTTATCCATACTGCTGTGGGGTATCAACATTATTCTGTTTTCTCTTTGTGGGATACCTATCGGGCTACCCATCCGCTCTATACTTTGATCGACAGGGAAAGAACCTTGCATTATATCAAAACTTTTCTTGCTCAGTACAAGGAAGGAGGAAGATTACCGGTTTGGGAACTCGCATCAAATGAAACCGATTGTATGATCGGGTACCATAGTGTATCGGTTATTGCAGATGCTTATCTGAAAGGCATCGGCGGTTTCGATAGCAGTTTAGCCTTAGAAGCCATGCTGAAAAGTGCCAACTGGAAACATTTAGGCCTACCCACCTATATTTCAACTGGAAGGATCAATACAGAAGCCGAACATGAAAGTGTAAGCAAAACGTTAGAATATGCCTGTGATGATTATTGTATAGCAGCATTTGCAGCAGCAATAGGTGATAGCGCAGTAAGCCGTATCTTTTCGGGCAGAGCCCAGTATTATAAAAATATCCTCGATACCAAAACAGGTTTTATGCGCCCGGTGAAGAACGGTGGTTGGCAGGAACCTTTCGATCCATCGGAGGTTAATAATCATTTTACTGAAGCCAATAGCTGGCAATATTCATTTTATATGCCTCAAGACGTTGACGGGTATATGAAGTTAATGGGCGGACAAAAAAAATTTGAAGATCGGCTCGATGCTTTATTTACAGCAGCATCTCAAACCACAGGTCGCGATCAGGCCGATATTACCGGGCTTATCGGGCAGTATGCTCATGGCAATGAACCCAGCCACCACATTGCCTATTTATATAATCATGCAGGCAATCCATCCAAAGCACAGGCCATGGTGCGGCGGATCCTTAAAGAGATGTATACCAATAGCCCGGATGGCCTGATCGGAAATGAGGACTGTGGCCAGATGAGTGCATGGTATGTACTGAGTTCGCTTGGATTTTATCCGGTAACGCCTGGTTCAGGGGAATATATCATCGGGTCACCTTTGTTTGATCTCGCTGAAATACGGTTGGAAAATGGAAAGTCTTTCATCATCAATGCACCTGAAAACAGTGATGAAAATAAATATATCCAACAGGCTTTGCTCAGTACTACCGCTTCGCTACGTCCAAAAGAATGGAATAAACCTTATCTTTTACACCATGATATTGCCGTAGGCGGACTGATCACTTTCATGATGGGCAATCATCCATCAAACTTTTTTACGGGTTCCATTCCTGGTGCATTGGAAAGTATCGGAACAGCAAAGCCAATTGTAATCAATCCGATTATATATGGAGGCGGTCCATCTTTTAAAGACAGTCTATTGGTAGAACTTTATTCTCCACAATCGGGAGTAACCTTATTTTATACCACAGATGGGAGTATACCTTCTATTCGTTCAAAGCGTTATACCGAACCGATTAAGGTTAAACAAAGCATGATATTGAAAGCTATAGCAATTGACGAAAATGGCAACCGGAGTTTTATTGCTGAAGCAAGTTATCAGCTCATGCCCCATCAATGGAAAGTGCAGTTATTACAGCCTTATGAAAAGCAATACGACGGGGGAGGGCCGGATGGCTTGGTGGATGGCATACTCGGTACCACCAACTGGAGGATGGGTAATTGGCAGGGTTATCAGGTTGTAAATCCTGATATAGTGATAGATCTGGGTAAGCCTGCATCAATCAAAAAAATTGCCATAGGATTGTTACAGGATACCCGATCATGGATTGTGATGCCCTCTTGGATCAAGATTTCCATTTCAACTGATGGAAATTCCTACAAGAGTATTTATTTTGATTCTGCGTTTAAGGATATCCGTGATGAAAAGCCACAGCGTAAATGGATTGAAACAAAAATTAAATCACAATCAGCCCGCTATGTGCGCATCGAAATGAAACAATATGGAAAGTTACCTGAATGGCATGAAGGTGCAGGTGGCGACACCCATATCTTTGTAGATGAAGTAACTATTGAATAAGATTTTCAAGAATAAAAAGCGTTAACGCTTTTGGTTCAGAATATAAAAAAATCCACCAATCAGGTGGATTTTTTTATAGGTATTGAAAATATTATTTTGATTCGAAATCAGATGCTTTGGGTAAAAAATCTACAGGGCCATGAATTTTACTGTGCTTCCGGCTATATCCAAAATATACGATCAAACCTAAAGCCATCCATCCAAATGCAACCTTTAACGTTTGTCCATCTAAACCAATAATCATTGCTAAACAAATAGCCGCACCTAAAATAGAAACTACCGGTGCCAATGGTGTCCGGAATGGACGTTCAATATTGGGTGATTTGATTCTCAGAATCCATACCCCTAAACTCACCAAAACAAAGGCGAACAAAGTTCCAAAACTGGTTAAGTCACCCGCTACGTGCCCGGGTACAAAAGCAGCAAAAAGTCCGACAAAAATGAACAATATCCAATTTGCCTTATAAGGTGTTTTGTATTTGGGATGCAGTTCGCCAAATACTTTGGGGATGAGTCCATCGTTACTCATGGTATAGAAAATCCTGCTTTGTCCCATCAGCATCACTAATATCACGGATGAAAATCCGGCAAGGATGGCAATAGTCACTGCTTTGGCAAGCCATCCATAACCGGTCATGTATTGCGAAATGGCATAGGCTACAGAAGCTTCACGTCCTTTTTCAGGATCCACAAAATCTTTCCAGTTGGCAACTCCGGTTAATACATGTCCGAATAAAATATAAAGAATAGTACATACTACCAGCGAACCGAGAATACCGATTGGCATATCCCTCTTAGGGTTCTTGGCTTCCTGTGCAGCTGTGCTTACCGCATCAAAACCGATAAATGCGAAGAATACAATGGCCGCACCACCTAACACTCCACCCCAACCATGCTTGTTCCATCCACTGTAGTCTGCGATGATTTTTCCTGCCTGATCTTTCACCGCAGGAGTATCTGCAGGAATCAAATATGGGGTATGATTTTCAGGATTGATAAATTGCCAGCCGATAATGATAAATAGTAACACAATGGCTACTTTGATAAATACAATGATCATATTTACCATGGCACTTTCCTGAGATCCTTTTATCAGCAATAAGGTGATCAGCAAAAGGATGATCAGTGCAGGAGCATTCATGATTCCGGAATAATGAACACCTGAGCTATCCGTATAACTTTCAAAAGGCGAATGGCACCATTCATATGGAATGCTGCCTCCCAATAGCCTGTTCAAATATTCACTCCATGCAATAGAAACAGTCGCAGCACCAAGAGCATATTCCATGATAAGGGCCCATCCAATGATCCAGGCAATCAATTCACCCATAGTTACATAGCTGTAAGCATAGGCGCTTCCCGCAATGGGAATCATGGCAGCAAATTCTGCATAACACAACCCGGCAAATGCACAACCAATAGCTGCAATGATAAAAGACATGGTTACAGCAGGCCCCGCCGCTTGTCCTGCAGCAGCAGCAGTTCGAACAAACAAACCCGCTCCGATTATGGCCCCGATGCCAAGGGCAACCAGATTACCGGCACCAAGAGTACGTTTGAGCCCTTTTTCATTATCAGCAGCCTGAGCTAAGATGTGTTCGATAGGCTTTTTTGCAAATAAACTCATACTATATGTTAGTTTTTAATGAAGCAATATTCAGGAAAAATAAGCAATATCTCTCGATTTAAGTTCCGATTCCTCATTTTTTCACAGTGCAGGCACTCAACAAGCATTTAATACTATATTGCAAAATAAATTAGATGAATGGATCCTCAGAAGCCAAAACGTAGTAAGCTTACTTTATACATTGGAATCGCTTTGGTGTTGGGAATCTTGACCGGGTTTTTAATCAACAGGTATTATGTAGGGGATGAAAATGAACGTTTAGCCTTTGCAGAATCGAGGTTACAAGAAAATGCATCAGGGTTTAAAAACCTTCGAGCCTTTGCAGAGAAAAATGGCTTAAAGGAACTGGAAAGCAAGAAAAAAGCTGCAGAATCAGCAAGGGGAAATGCACAAAAAGACCTGCTAAATGATGCCACTTCTGCAAGGCCGGGGCAGGATCTTATATTTTGGACGGATTCCATTAACCGCCTCAACAGGCAGATTGCTATTTTACTCGATACGGCTTCAAATGCTTACCAACAACTTCGTCAGGAGAAAGAATGGCTCTCCAGCGAGAAAGCTGCAGTTATAAAAAGCCGTGACAAAAAAACAGAGTGGTTCACCCTTCTTGCAGATATTTTCCTTCGCCTGATTAAGATGATAGTTGCTCCGCTGGTATTCACCACCCTTGTTGTAGGTGTTGCCAAATTGGGAGATATCAGTGCAGTTGGAAGGATTGGGGGAAAAACACTGCTCTGGTTTTTATGTGCTTCGCTGATGAGCTTACTCCTGGGTATGTTGCTGGTTAATATTTTTGAACCCGGGCGTTTGATGCATTTAACACTCCCTGATACTGCAGGTGCCACAGGAATTGATAAAGCAGCCCTTTCGTTGAGAGATTTCTTTTATCATGTATTCCCATCCAGCTTCATTGAAGCCATGGCCAAAAATGAAATCCTCCAGATTGTGGTATTCTCCCTCTTTTTTGGAGTGGCTGCAGCTGCTTTGGGTGAAATTGCTCATCCGGTTATCAAAGCGCTTGATGCTGTTGCACATATCATCCTTAAAGTTACAGGGTATGTAATGAAATTTGCACCGATTGCTGTTTTCGGTGCCATGACTTCTATCATTGCCAAGCAAGGACTGGGCATCTTGAAAACATACTCCATTTTCATCGGTGAATTTTATTTCGGATTACTCATTTTATGGACGATACTTTTATTGGCTGGCGCACTGGTAATCGGAAAGCGGGTTTTACATCTTTTGAAAAGAATCAAAGAACCCATATTGATCGCATTCAGCACTTCAAGTAGTGAAGCTGCTTTTCCGAAAACGATGACAGAACTCGAAAGATTTGGATGTCGCGATAAAATTGTGAGTTTTGTATTGCCTCTCGGGTATTCTTTCAACCTGGATGGCAGCATGATGTACATGACTTTTGCAACACTTTTTATTGCCCAGAGTTATGGCATGCACCTCGATTTCCCCACACAAATCAGTATGTTACTGGTATTGATGCTTACCAGTAAAGGAATTGCAGGTGTGCCAAGGGCATCTCTTGTAGTGATAGCAGGTACGCTGGCTACTTTCAATATTCCTGAAGCCGGTTTAGCGCTTTTGCTAGGTATCGATCCATTGTTAGATATGGGCAGAAGTGCGACAAATGTTGTAGGTAACAGTATTGCCACAGCAGTGGTAAGTAAATGGGAAGGTGAACTCAGCCACGGTCACCATCATGAGCATGAAAAACATTCCACTCACGAACACCATCGGCATTAATCACAAAGAAATTACATGAAAAAAATATTTCTGCTATTTACCTTGCTCTTGATCAGCACCTTCATGCTAGCACAAGATACCGTAAAGATCAGCCTGTGCGACCAATATAAACGAGATGTTAAGAATGCATCCGTCAACATAAATGGAGTGGTTTATCATACTGATAAAAATGGCCATCTCGCCTTAGTTAAGCCTTCCTCTGATTCTGTAACTATCAAAGTAGAAGGTTATGAGGGATTAACGGTTTCGGTTAGCCGCCTTTCTTCAGTTGATGCAATCCCCTTGAAAAAAGATTTCACCTGGACTGATTTGCTTACTCCCATGTTCTATATCTTAAACGGAGGGCTTTGGCTTTTGCTGCTGATCATATTTGCAGAAACAGGCCTTTTTGTTGGTTTCTTTTTCCCGGGAGACTCCTTATTGTTTGTGGCCGGCATACTGAGTACGCCACTGGTAGATTCTATTTCACTGAATACAGGGAACGATTTCTTTAACCTGCTCATCATATCAGGGCTTTGCATTGTTGCAGGTATTTTAGGCAATACAGTTGGATATCTCACCGGCAGAAAAGTAGGTCCTGCCATGTTTAACTGGCGCGACAGGTTTTTATTTAAGAAAAAATACTTGTATGATGCGAAGGATTTTTATGATAAGCACGGAGGTGGTGCAATCATCTTTGCCCGCTTTCTTCCCCTTGTGCGTACTTTCGCTCCAATTGTTGCAGGTATTGTTGGAATGGAAAAAAAGAAATTCAGTTTTTTCAATATCATCGGTTGTATCGCTTGGGTAACCTCCATGTTATTCATCGGCCATTACCTGAATGCCTTGTTCAAGAAACAGTTTGGTATTGATCTGGAAAAACATCTTGAACTGATTGTGATTGGAATTGTATTCGTAACCACTGCTCCTGTGCTCATCAAATTGTTTTTTGGAAAAAAGAAAGCCAGTCCAACAGCATAATGCAAAGCATGCATAAAGAAAAGACAACTGTTTTCAATACTGCCGTTTTGGTAGCCGCTTTAGGTTATTTCGTTGATATTTACGATTTACTTCTATTCAGCATTATCAGGGTACCAAGTTTGCAGGATATGGGTTTGTCTAAATCACAAATCACTCTTGATGGCGAAGGGATCATCATGTGGCAGATGGGAGGTTTGCTAATTGGGGGAATCATCTGGGGGGTGATGGGCGATAAGAAGGGCAGATTGAGTGTGCTTTTCGGATCCATTTTGATTTACTCTGTTGCCAATATTGCAAACGGGTTTGTAACAACAGTTGAGCAATACAAATCCATTCGTTTCATAGCAGGGCTAGGCCTTGCTGGAGAATTGGGTGCCGGTATCACACTGGTTTCTGAGCTTGTTGCTAAGGAGAAACGGGGCATTGCTACTTCATGGGTTGCCGGTATTGGTTTAACGGGAGCAGTTGTTGCCTTTTTAATCAAAGAAAACTTTCATTGGCGAACCTGTTATTTTATCGGTGGGGGATTGGGCCTTTTGCTGTTGCTGCTGCGTGTTGCGGTTTTTGAATCAGGATTATTCCATCAGGCAAAGAATAAGAATGCTGAAAGAGGTAATTTTTTCATGCTGTTTACAAATGCGGGTAGGCTTAAACGTTATGTTCTTAATATCCTGATCGGATTGCCAACCTGGTTCGTGATCGGCGTATTGGTTTCTTTCTCTGGCGAATTTGGCGAAAAGATGGGGATCAAAGAGAAAATCGATCCCGGTAAAGCAGTGATGTTTGCCTATGCCGCAATTTCTATTGGAGATATCCTGATCGGGTTTATCAGCCAATGGTTGAAAAGCAGGAAAAAAGCTCTCTATATCTTTTATGCGATAACTGCTCTTTTCATGCTGCTGTTTTTCACTACTCAATGGAATGGCACTGCAAGTAAAATGTATTGGATCTGTGCCGGATTAGGCTTTGGTACCGGTTTTTGGGCCATTTTTGTAACCATGGGTGCCGAACAGTTTGGAACCAATCTCAGAGCAACAGCGGCAACCACCATTCCTAACATGGTAAGGGGTATGCTGGCTATTTTCATCCTGCCGCTTTTTCAACAATTGAGGTATTTTACTGATTATGTTACGGCAGGGTGGATAGCTGCAGTTATCATTATGTTGATTACAGTGGTGGCCGCTTTTTTCATTGATGAAACTTTTGGGAAAGATCTCGACTTTATCGAAACCTGAGCATTTAGTTTTACTACTTTTATTCAACATCCAACATTCGATATACAACATTCAATATTCATTATTCTTTATTCAATTTGACTAAAATACTCATCATAAGGTTTTCATCAATAGGCGACATCGTGTTAGCCAGTCCGGTATTCCGCTGTGTAAAACAACAATTGCCCGATGCAAAAGTGCATTTACTCACTAAAGAATCTTTCCGGAAAGTGACGGAAGCAAATCCTTATGTTGATCAGTTTTTTTATTTCAAAGATGATCTGAAAAACCTGATTGTAAAATTGAAAGAGGAAAATTATGATGTGGTGATCGATTTGCATGATAATCTTCGAAGCAATAAGATCAAACGTGCATTAAAAAAGAAAGCATTCACCATCGATAAACTGAGCTGGCCAAAATTCCTTCTCACCAATTTTAATATGAACAGGATGCCTGGCAGGCATATCACCCTAAGAAGTTTGGATACCGTTCAGGCTCTTGGAGTAAAAGATGACGGACTGGGTCTGGATTATTTTATTCCTGAAAAAGACCGTGTTTTTGCTCATGATTTGCCAACCTCGCATCAGGCGGGGTTTATTGCACTAGTGATTGGGGCAACCTATTTTACTAAAAAGCTCCCGCTGCATCAATTACAGGAGCTTTGCCGATTGATCGATCATCCGATTGTTCTGGTTGGCGGGCCTGACGACCAGCAAATGGGGGAATCAGTAAGGCAGGTGAATACCGGAAAAATATATAATGCCTGTGGGAAGTTTAATCTGAATGAATCCGCTGATATTGTTCGACAATCGAAACTGGTGATTTCACATGATACCGGCATGCAATACATCGCTGCTGCTCTCCAGAAACAGGTAATTGCCATTTGGGGAGGAACCTCGCCAAAACTTGATGTTTCCCCTTATTATGGGTCTGCAGGTAAAAACGGGGAAGGGGAAATGTACGACAACATCCTGCTTGATATCCGTTGCCAGCCTTGCAGCCGTTATGGTACAGATGTATGTCCGTTAGAACATTTTGATTGCATGGAAAAACTAAGTATGGTTAAGATTGCCGAAAGGGTGATGAAAAGGTTAGGCAGGTAACTGATCTTCCTGTTAATCTATTGATAAAAGGAATCGATCTTTCTCACTTCTCCACTATTTGCCTTTTTTTTACAGCAACAAAAAGGTTATGAAAGCAATTCTCTTCATCTTTTTTATAACTATTCAGGCACCAGTTTTTTCACAGGCAAATGTTGTGGTGGAATGGACTACCAAAACCAATTTACCGGAAACAGAAACGATATATTATAAACCTGATGCAAAACTGAAATGGGAAAACTTTGAAGGTGTGCCGCTGGATACGGGTATTGTAGCTGCCATCACATTTTCCGGTTTTGGATATCAGGCAGAAATGAAGACGGTAGATGGAAAATCTATCCTGAAAATAAAAGTATTTTGTTATTTCAATAAGAAAAAATCCTGGGTGAAACCTGGCAAGAAAACTGATGAGATTCTCCAGCATGAGCAATTGCATTTCGATATCAGTTATTTAGCGGCCTGTACTTTTTTTGAGAAGCTTACTAAAACAGATTTTCCAAATGGAAACATAAAGGCACTACTTCCTGATCTTTACAATGAATCGGTGAAAAGCATGGATAAGATGCAGGATGAATATGATTCACAAACTCAGAATGGCCGTAACAAAGCCAGCCAGGCAGCATGGATCAAACAACTAAATGAGTGGCTCGAATACTATTTACCTTCCTGAAAACCAGTACAAGCAATAATGATCATAGGTTCACAATGAATACCGGAATTTTCAATTCATGGCGAACGGTGTTGATAGTGGTACCGTAAAAGAAGTCTTTCAAGCCGGTATGGCCATGTGCCCCGATCACCAATAAATCTGCAGATTCCTCTTCTACGATGCGTACGATTTCACGGGCACTGTCTTTGAAACCTAAAACTCCTTTTGCAATTAATCCATGTGATTTTAGTTGTTCTACCAGAAACTCCAGTTGGGCTTTATCTTTTTTTGTTTCGTAATCATCCGTTTGTGCACCATGAATAATGGCAGACGCGCTTTCCACTATGTGGATCAGTATGAACTCTTTCTGCTGGCCACCCTGACCGATTGCTGCACCGAGCAATTTATTATCATTCTCACTAAAATCCAGGGCCACTGCAATCCTTTTGAAAACGGGTAATTCAATTGGAGGAATTTCAGTGAGTTCAGGGTGCAGATGTATGGCGCCTATGTTGTTATTTTTCCTGAAGATGGGATACAAAACACTGTATACAAGCAACAGGAAGAAAATAAGTCCGATTGTTATGATTAGCAGTTTTCCCGGTAAATTGTCAGACTCAACGAAATAATCAGACGCTTCCCCTGCAACCATCTTTACATTCAAATAAACCAATGTAGCGGCTACCAACCAGGAAAAAAATATAGTCATCGGCTTAATGGCAAAAATGCCCATGGTTTTCTTGTTGCTTACAAAATGGATCAGCGGTATAACGGCGAAGCCTAGCTGTAAACTAAGGATTACCTGGCTGAATATCAGCAGGCTGTCTACATGGCTTTCTCCGTAATAGGCAATCACAGCTATGGCCGGTATGATGGCCACCAACCTAGTGATCAGTCTGCGCATTACCGGGTTGATTCGCAATCTCAGATATCCCTCCATAACTATTTGCCCGGCTAGTGTACCCGTAACCGTAGAGCTTTGTCCGGCAGCAATAAGAGCAATGGCAAAGAGGGTGGAGGAGAAGCTAGTGCCCAGCATCGGGGATAAAAGTTCGTGCGCCTGCCTGATTTCCCCCACATCCGTCCTGCCGGTTTTAAAGAAAACGGTTGCAGCAAGTATCAAAATTGCCGCATTGATCAGGAAAGCGATATTCAAAGCCACTGCACTGTCTATGAAACTCCACTTCAGCGCCTGTTTGATACCTGATTCAGACTTATGTATTTTCCGGGTTTGTACAAGGGCTGAATGTAGGTACAAATTATGTGGCATTACGGTGGCACCAATAATACCGATAGCGAGATATAAAGCCGTTTCTTTTGGTAAGGCATTGGTAAGGCCTTTTGAAGCATACAAAGTTGCGGCGTCGGGCAAACTAGGGATGAATCCACGGATCACTTCACCTAAATGGGGCTGTGCCAAAATGATATTGATCAGGAAGCAGAAACCGATAATACCAATCAGTGCGATGATGAAAGCTTCCATCTTCCGGATACCGAGCTTTTGAAGGTAGAGTAGCAAGAAGGTATCCAGCACGGTAAGTGAAACTCCCCATATCAGTGGAAGGCCCGTTAACAGTTGTATTCCGATGGCCATACCCAGAACTTCTGCGAGGTCTGTTGCCGCTATTGCTATCTCTGCCAGGAACCAAAGAATGTAATTGATAAACTTCGGATAGGTTTCACGGTTAGCTTGTGCAAGATCTCTCCCTCTCACAATGCCTAGCCTTGCGCTTAAACTTTGCAATAAGAGGGCCATAAGGTTGCTCATAAGCAAAACCCAAATCAATGCATACCCATATTTGCTGCCACCAGCAAGATCGGTAGCCCAGTTGCCCGGATCCATGTAGCCAACACTTACCAGATACGCAGGGCCGAGGTAAGAAAATAACCGTTTCCAGCCTTTGGGCTTATTCACCATGTCTACACTTTCATGTACATCGCTGAGTGAGATGGAATTATGATGGTCTTTTGTACTCATAGGTTACAATAAATATGTTGTGCTACCTGTTTGCTCAGGATAGTAGCTGCATTTTTTTCAATCCTGATTTCAACAGATCCGTCGTAGGCAAAACGGCGCAAAATCTTAAGTTGCGTTCCAATCTTAATCTCGTATTGTGTAAGCAAGTTCAGCATTTCAGTTTCCTGGTTTTTAACGGCACTCACTTTCAAATTCTTTTTTAGGGGTAAGCCAAGCAGGTTATCCTGATTTATCTTGCGAAATTTGCCTTTCACATCCGGAATCGGATCACCATGCGGGTCAAAAGCGGGATGCTCTAAAAATTCATCCAACCTGCTTATCAAGTCTTCACTGCTTACATGTTCCAGCTGCTCTGCCAGCACATGCACTTCATCCCAGTTGAAACCCAGTTTTTCTACCAGAAAGTATTCCCATAAGCGATGCTTGCGGATAATTGTAAGAGCCAGTTTGTTGCCCTGGTCGCTGAGCCGGAACCCACGGTATTTCTCATAATGCAACAGTTTTTTTGCTTCCAGTTTTTTCAGCATATCCGTAACCGAAGCCGGTTTAGTTTGCATGGCAGCCGACAATAAATTAGTTCCCACCGATTCATGCTCATGTTCAAGATGATAAATGGCCTTGATGTAATTTTCTTCGGTATTGGTGTATGTCATGTAATAATTTAGACAAATCTAAATTAATAATTTGGGATACCTAAAATTATTATTTTTCTTTTTTGTTAAGAAAATATGCACAATAAGTCTTTAATATGTATGTTTTACACAATAGCAGGAAATTTCGTTTTATCTTGCAGCAAACAAAAAATTGAATATGGACTTTTCTGCATTTCAGGTTCCCTACAGTATTGATCAGGCCTATCAGAAACGAGTAGCTTATTTCTCTATGGAATTTGCTATACATCAACCCTTAAAGATTTATAGTGGCGGCTTGGGTTATCTCAGCGGTTCGCACCTCCGTAGTGCTTATGAATTGCGTCAAAACCTAATCGGTATCGGAATTTTATGGAAGTTTGGATATTATGATCAGGCACGCAACCAGGATCAAACTTTGCAAGTGCAATGGAATGAAAAGCAATATAATTTTTTAGAAGATACCGGCATCAAATTTCAGATTGATATTCATGAACACCCGGTATGGGTTAAGGTATTTTACCTCAACCCGGAAACATTCAAATCGGCCCCGTTGTTTTTGCTGAGCACCGATCTTCCGGAGAATGATTATGTTTCTCAAACCATCAGCCACCGGCTTTACGACGCCAATGTAGCCACAAAAGTTGCCCAGTTCATCTTACTTGGTGTTGGCGGTGCAAAACTGATTGACGAGTTGAATTTCAATCCGGACCGTTATCATCTCAATGAAGCCCATGCCATCAGTGCCGCATTTTACCTGTACAAAAAATGGGGCTCAAAGCAAGCGGTAAAAGAAAAACTTGTTTTTACTACCCACACTCCGGAAGAAGCAGGTAATGAGAAACATGATATCTATTTATGTGAAAAAATGAGCTATTTCTGTGGCATACCTTTGGATGAGGTAAGATCGCTAACCGATATAAAGGATGATTTGTTTAATCATTCACTTGCTGCTCTCCGGTTTGCAAAGTTTTCTAATGGAGTTAGTCAGCTTCATGGCGAAGTAAGCAGAAAGATGTGGAACAAATATGAAGGCATTTGCGAAATTACTGCAATCACCAATGCACAAAACTGGCATTACTGGGCGGATAAGCAATTGTATAATTTTATGGATGAACATAAGATCGATGCCTTTGTTGACCGGAAACGTCACCTGAAAAAAAGGGGAATGGAAATTGTAGCCGATCAAACAGGTAAACTTTTTAAACCTGGTGTTTTCACAATGGTGTGGGCACGCCGTTTTGCAGGATATAAACGTGCCGACCTTATTACCCGCAATGAGAAAAGGTTTCATGCCTTACTGAATAATAAAAAATACCCTGTTCAAATTATCTGGGCGGGTAAGCCTTACCCTGTTGATTATCCTGCAATAAGCGATTTCAACAACCTGATCAATTTGAGCAAATTGCATGATAATATGGCGGTATGCACCGGATATGAACTTACGCTTAGTAAAAGGTTGAAGCAGGTTGCAGATGTTTGGTTGAATAACCCGCGTGTTCCCCGTGAAGCCAGTGGAACCAGTGGCATGACCGCGGCGATGAATGGAGCAGTGAATTTCAGTACTAACGATGGATGGATACCCGAATTCATCAACCACGGCAATAATGGGTTTGTGGTGCCCATCGCTGATTATGAAAAAATGACGGTGCACGAGCAGGATGAATATGATCTTGAAAAGATTTATGATATTCTTGAGAACCAGATACTTCCGCTTTACTACGATAACCACCATGTTTGGTTGCAGATTACAAAGAATGGAATGCGCGATGTTCGCTGGCAATTCGATAGCAACCGTATGGCGAAAGAATATTACGAAATTTTGTACGTATAATCAGGTACTTTTATCGTAAGTAGGTATCCTTTCGTTTTATGGCGAAAGGATTTTTTTTGAAAAATTATTAATCATGTCACAAAGTTTACGTTACAGGAAATCAATGGAGATCCGTTGGGCAGATCTTGACCCTAATTTTCATGTATTGCATTCGAAGTATTACGATTTCGGCGCTTATTGCAGGATGTCGTTCATGACGGAAAACGGACTTGATCCTATTTTCCTGAAATCGCATCATATCGGGCCAATTATTTTTCGGGAACAATGCTACTTCAGAAAGGAAATCCATTTTGGAGATGCCGTGACAATCGATATGGAGATCAGTAGTATGAGCACTGATGGCTCTAGATGGAGCATGCAACATGATTTGTGGATCAATGATGAATTACTTGCTGCCAAAATTGATCTCGATGGAGCATGGCTCAACACCCTTACCCGAAAATTAACGGCTGTTCCCGAATCTGTAATACAAGTATTCAATTTAGCATTTAACAATAACGAGAAAAATTAGCTTAACCTGTTTTATGATTAATGCTACTATAAGGCTTTATAAGGATTCTTACGCTGGACTTAGCAGGCGTATCTGGCTATTGGCCTTGGTTATGCTGATCAACAGAAGTGGAACCATGGTACTGGCATTCATGACGCTTTATTGTCGTAATCTGGGTTTCAGTATCCGCCAGGGTGGTTTAGTTGTTGCTGTATATGGAATCGGTTCAATGGTAGGCGCCCTTCTGGGTGGAAAAGCCACCGATCATTGGGGATTTTACAGGGTTCAGTTTGCTGCATTGTTCTTTGGGGGTACTTTATTCATGCTGCTCGGACAAATGAAATCGTATGAAGCCATTTGCATCTGCACTTTTTTCCTGAGTATGGTGAATGAATCTTTTCGGCCTGCAAATGCATCTGCAATTACTCATTACAGTGATGCTACTTCCCGAACGCAATCTTTCTCCCTGGTTCGGTTGTCGATAAATCTTGGGTGGGCTATTGGTAGCGCATTAGGCGGTATCCTGGCCTCCATCCATTATCAACTGCTATTTTGGGTTGATGGCATCACTAATATTTCTGCTGCCTTGATGTTACTCTTTTTATTGCCTGTCGTTACGCTTTCACAACAAAAAAAAGACCATGGAACTGGTTTGCAAATCAGAAAAAACCAAAGCCCTTTTGCCGATAAGATATTCCTGAAGTTCCTGCTGCTACAGGTTACTTTCGCGCTTTGTTTTTTCCAACTTTTCACCACCATTCCGATTTTCTTCAAGTCGACACTTTTGTTGAATGAGTTTTCTATTGGGGTTACCATGGCTTTTAATGGATTGCTCATTGCATTGGTAGAAATGGTCCTTGTTTATAAACTGGAAGGTAAAAGACCCTATTTGCAACTGATGGGATGGGGTACATTATTAATGGGGGTTTCTTTTTTGATGTTGCTGTTACCGCTTCTCAATGGCTTCTGGATTGCGATGACCTTTATGTTAGTAATAACAGTGGCCGAAATGATAGCTATGCCATTTATGAACAGTTATTATATTTCAAGAACGAACCATAATAACCGTGGTCAATACGCAGGATTATACACCATGGCCTGGAGCATCGCTCAAGTGATTGGAAGTTTCTCCGGTGCCATGATGGCCGATAAATTAGGATTTAACCTTTTATGGACCATCATCTTCCTAATATGCCTAATCACCGCTATTGGTTATTTTCAGCTTGAAAAAAAGAAACTATGAAAGCCGCAGATAGTAATAGCTTTCAAAAATATTAATAACTATAATCGTAGCTTGTTTTGATTTTTGAACTGGTATTGATTGATTGACCCATCATATCAATTTGTCCGGTTACATCTGTTGTGAGCAGCCTTGTACTTACCAAACCTGTTTTCGGATCTAAGTTGATTTCTTCTTTAAGGGCGCTGTTCATAATGATGTGAACGGTGTTACCTTGTATGTCTTGATCAGTGTCAACCTGTATGATGCCGATCATTTGAACTTTTGCTGTTTTCTTATCAATACTTTGAAGGGTAAATGTTTTTACCGTCCTGTTTTTGGGAGTCACCGCTGAATCGATCCAACTGTCGCCAACTTTTTTACCTGCCGGTATAAGGAAAAACGCATTCGAAAGCGCCTGGTCAACGTTTGTTTCTCCCATCATGTCCATTATGCCATCTAAAGGATTCGCACTTGCACCGATTTCTTTTTTTTCCGGGCTGCTGTTTATAGCTATCACCGTACCGTTTATTCTATCCATACGGAAGCTATCGGGTTTATTGAGATTGCCAGACAGCGCTTTTGAAAGTTCTGATTCCGGTTCAGTTTGTTTTTCAGAATTATAGGTTTGTTGTTGGCCCATCGCTTCTATAGCTACATTAATTTTCTTTAGGGTGGAACTCAACAGATATTGTGGCCCGCTTTCTTCCAACACCACAATTTGGCTGCTTGAACTGGTTGCATTCTTCATTACCAGGCCCATGCCCATGTCTGCATCCATGGAAAGGGTATAATTGGCAGTTATGACTTGCCCTTTTTTCAACGAAACTTCGTTAGCTTTTTGAGCGAATATTAAGAAAGGGGTAAGACTTAAGATTATTAAAATGTACTTTTTCATGTTGTAATAAATGCTGAGTAATATAAATTATTAAAGTGTAAGGCTGGTTTTGTTGTTAAAAAAAAATGGACTACTGTTGACAGCAATCCATTTTTAGCATAAATGACGTTATGTTATCCGATAACAGTTACGTTAACAGCGTTCATTCCTTTTTTGCCATTTTGAAGTTCGAATTCTACTTTATCGCCTTCTTTGATTTCATTGATCAAACCACTTACATGAACAAAAGTTTCTTTGTCTGATTCCATGTGTTTGATAAATCCGAATCCTTTTTCAGTGTTGAAAAATTTAACGGTTCCTTGATTTTTAGTGTCCATTTTGAATTTGTATTGTATTATTAAAACGCAAAGTTAACGGTTTATTTTTTAAACAGATGATTTTTTATTGATTTCATTTCTAATCCTCCATAATTTCCTTCTTAAAAAGGATTGATTTTGACTGCAGATTCCCTCAGGCATTGCTTTCTTCGGTGATATAAGCGCTTACCGGTTCGCAGGTACAAACCAGGTTACGATCTCCGTAAGTGTTGTTTACCCTGCTCACGGATGGCCAGAATTTACCTGCTATAACATATGGGAGAGGGAATGCAGCCTCTTGTCTGCTGTATGGGTGATTCCATTCATTTGCCATAACACGGGCCTGAGTATGAGGAGCATTTTTTAAAGGGTTATCTAATTTATCAGAAAGTCCATCTTCAATGGCCTTAATTTCTTTCCTGATTTGTAATAGGGCATCACAAAAACGATCCAGTTCTGCTTGATCTTCACTTTCAGTTGGTTCGATCATGATGGTACCTGCAACAGGGAAACTTAATGTTGGGGCATGAAAATTATAATCCATCAGGCGTTTGGCTACATCTTCCGCTTCAATTCCTGCCGTTTGTTTGAAAGGTCTCAGATCGATAATAAACTCATGGGCGCAGGTTCCATTCTTTCCCGTGTAAAGAATTGGATAATCCTTTTTCAATTTGGCCTTCATATAGTTGGCATTCAATATGGCTATCCGGGTACTTTCCCTTAATCCCTTTGCACCCAGCATTTTAATATAGGCATAACTGATGAGCAAGATGCTTGCACTTCCATAAGGAGCCGCGCTTACGGATCCTGAGGTGGTTTCTTTTTTCGCAGTTGTGTGATGACCTGGAAGGAAAGGAGCCAGTTTTTCATTTACACAAATAGGTCCCATTCCCGGCCCGCCTCCACCATGTGGAATGGCAAAAGTTTTGTGCAGGTTGAGATGGCATACATCTGCACCTATAAATCCGGGGCTTGTTAATCCAACTTGTGCATTCATATTGGCACCATCCATATACACCAATCCGCCGAATTCATGGATCATCTCACAGATATCACGGATGCTCTCTTCAAATACGCCATGTGTGCTGGGATAGGTTACCATCAATCCGGCCAGGTTGTCTTTATGTTTTTCTGCGTGCATGCGTAGGTCGTGTACATCAATATTTCCTGCATCATCACATTTGGTTACCAGCACTTTAAAGCCTGCCATCACGGCTGATGCCGGATTGGTGCCATGTGCTGAAATGGGTATCAACATGATATTGCGATGATGATCGTTGCGGTGTTCATGATAAGCCCTGATACCAAGTAACCCTGTATATTCTCCCTGTGCACCGCTGTTAGGCTGTAGGGATGTGGCTGCAAACCCGGTAATTTCACTCAACCCAGCTTCCAGTTCTTTGATGATTTGCTGATAGCCTAACCATTGATCAGCAGGTGCGAATGGATGAATCTGACTGAAAGCAGGCCAACTAACAGGAATCAGTTCGGTGGCAGCATTCAGTTTCATTGTACAACTGCCTAAAGAGATCATGGAAGTATTCAGACTGAGGTCTTTATTTTCAAGACTTTTAATATAACGCATCATTTGGGTTTCACTATGATGCATATTGAATACGGGGTGTAAAAGATAGGGTGATGTGCGTGTAAGGGATGTTGGAATATTTTCTAATAATCTATCGGTGTCAAAACTTGCTACTGCCGTATCGCGATTAATGAATGTTGCAAATACATGCAAAATGTCAAGCACATCTTCTTGTGTAGTTGTTTCATCCAATGATATGCTTACAGCTTCATCATGATAGGCAAAATTCATCTCCCTCGATGCTGCAATTGATTTTAGGGTATCCGTATCTGTTATGGTAAGATATACCGTATCAAAATAATAAGTATTCCTGTTTTGAAATCCCATTTCAGCCAGTTCGCTGCTTAATGTTGCGGCCAGCAAACTGGTGCGCTTGGCAATATTTTTTATGCCTTCAGGACCATGATAAACCGCGTACATGGCCGACATATTGGCAAGCAATGCCTGTGCTGTACAGATATTGCTGGTTGCTTTCTCCCTTCTGATGTGCTGTTCCCGGGTTTGTAAGGCCATTCGCAGACAACGGTTATCATCCGCATCAACACTGATACCGATAATACGGCCCGGGATATTTCGCTTATAATCTTCTTTAGTAGCAAAAAAAGCGGCATGAGGGCCACCAAAACCCATAGGTACTCCAAAACGTTGGGCATTGCCTATGGCTACATCGGCTCCTAGTTCTCCAGGCGAAGTTAAGAGGGCAAGTGCCAGCAAATCAGTAGCCATCACCACTTCTACATTACTGGCATGTGCATGTTCTATAAAGGCACGATAGTCGTTCACCAAACCGTGCTGGTCAGGATATTGAACAATCGCTCCAAAATAGGTTTCATCTAATTGTATGGAATTGAAATCACCAAAAACCAGTTCAATACCTATAGGTTTCGACCTGGTCATCAGCACCGATTTGGTTTGCATGAAAATATTTTCATCTACAAAAAACCTCGGAGCTTTAATATGAACATGGTCCTTGTTCTTGTTATTGAACAGCATGGCCATTGCTTCGGCTGCAGCAGTGCTTTCATCAAGCAAACTGGCATTAGCAATCGGCAGACCTGTAAGATCACTAATCATGGTTTGAAAATTCAACAGGCTTTCTAATCTGCCTTGGGCAATCTCAGCCTGATAGGGCGTATACTGTGTATACCATCCCGGGTTTTCAAAAACATTCCTGAGTATTACACTGGGCGTAATATTGGGATAATAGCCCTGACCGATGTAGCTACGGTATATTTTATTTTTTGCAGCAGTTTCTTTAAGTGCTTTCAGATATTCAAACTCACTCATCGGCGATCCGGTACCCATCTCTTCTTCCTTCAGAATAGATGCAGGAATGGTCAACCTGATCAGTTCATCTACTGAATTCAAACCAATGGTTTTGAGCATTTCCTTTTTTTCGTTTTCATCCGGACCGATATGTCTTTCAATAAATTCTTGCTGCTGTTGTTCAAAAAGATTCATATGATTTGGTTTGTAGCGTTCATCTGCCCGATGTCCGGATCAGTTGGTATTTATGGATCTTAAAAGGGCTCTAAACTGCTAAAATCTTTTAAGATTCGTTATAAGGCGCAAATTTACGTCAATGCGCCATAAATTGCTAACCGGATCTTGCTTAGTTTTATCTTGTGGAAAAATGTGGCCTTTTCATTGTTTAATCCTCTAACAAATGAGCACAGATATACTGAGGAACTGGGAAAAAAAATCAGCGGAAAACCAAAAGCTGTATAGCCGTTTTCTGGATAAAGCAGGTCGGAATGAGGTACTGAAGCTTTTGCCGGATTTACATTTAGCTGCTTTTGAAAAAATTGATTGCCTGCAGTGTGCCGCTTGCTGTAAAAACTATTCACCCCGTTTTAAAACACCGGATATCAAAAGAATATCGCGCCATCTTAATTTGAAGGAAGGTGTTTTTATTGAAAAATTTCTTAGGTTGGATGAAGAAGGTGATTATGTGGTACAATCAAGTCCATGCCCTTTTTTGGGTGCTGATAATCATTGCAGCATCTACGAAGTGCGCCCCTCCGATTGTGAAAGGTTTCCATATACTGATGAAGATGTCTTAATCAGGCGAAAAAAACTCACCCTCACCAATTCAGGTTTCTGCCCGATTGTATATTTTGTTTTGGAAAACCTCATTACAAAAATTAGCAAATAAATTAATATTCCATTTTTCGGAGGGATGGTGCTTTAAACCAGGTGATGATCACAACTGCTAAGGTCATACAACCACCGAAAATAACCGAAGGTGCAGCACCCATCAGTTTGGCGGTTACCCCACTTTCAAATTGGCCCAATTCGTTGGAAGAATTGATGAACATGCTGTTAACCGACATCACCCTGCCCCTGAGATTATCGGGGGTTTTTAATTGCAATATGGTTCCCCGTACAATTACACTAACACCGTCCATACAACCACTCAACAAAAGTGCAATGAAAGAGAGCCAGAAAACTTTGGAAACTGCAAATAAGATGATGCAAAGTCCGAATCCTCCTACTGCATAAAATAAAATCCTTCCTTGCTTACCTTGGAGAGGCCTGATGGTTAACAATGTTACTGTAATTATCGCTCCAATATCTGCTGCTGCATTCAGCCAGCCAAAACCAATAGCGCTGGTATGCAGAATATCTTTGGCAAAAACGGGCACCAGGGCAACCGCTCCTCCGAACAATACGGCGAACAGGTCTAATGATAAGGCACCCAGGATTTCTTTGGTTTTGAAAACATAATCCAGTCCTTCCCTTACGCTTTGAAGGGTATTTCTGCTGAATGCAGCCATTGCAGGTTTTACCGAAAGTTTACTGAGCAAGATAAATCCGATAATCACAAAAATCAGGATGACCCAAAAAGTGCCATTGATACCGATACCTGCTATAAGGAAACCTCCTGAAGCATGGCCGATGATAGAACCAATCAGCCAGGTTGCTGAACTAATGGCTGCAGCAGAAGGTAACATCTCTTTTGCCACTACCTGTGATAACATGGCAGAAAAAGTTGGCCCTGAAAATGCACGGATCGCCCCGGTTATCGCGATCACCGAAAAAATAAGTAACGCAATTGTCCATGCACTGAAAGTTGATGATGCATATGTACTAGAAAGGAATATAAAAAGTGATATACAGGCGATGTAGCCCATAATACAACGCAGTAGTAATTGCCTTTTTTCGTTCTGGTCGATATGATGCCCGGCATATAAAGCCAGTGAGAGAGCGGGAATTACCTCTGAGAGCCCAACGAGGCCAAGAGCTAGTGCACTGTTGGTGAGCTGATAGATCCACCATCCGATAACGGTACCGGTCATGCGCAATCCCATGATGAAAATGAAACGCCCTGTGATGAAGTACTTGAATTCCTTCACTTTCAGCGGTGCATATGGGTTTTTACGTTGCGACATGTTGGAAAACAGGAAACCGATTTTTTACAAATGTAACCGCTTTTAATCAGGCTGGTAAATTGAGGTAATGTTGCCCGGGGGCATGCTCCTTATCCAGCGCTTCTATTACCGCAGCCAGGTGTTCGGGGTTGTTGGTAAAATCGGCATTGGTAGTATCTATAAATAGTGTCTTGATATCTTGTTGTTTGATATATCGGGTATAGGTTTCTTGTAAGGTTAGCAGGTATTCATCCGGAATTTTTTGTTCATATTCCCGGTTCCGTTTGCGGATGTTATCCTGTAATTTTTGAATCGGGGAATGCAGGTAAATGAGTATTTCGGGCTGGATAATTTGTGGATAGATGATATCGAACAACTTTTGGTAAAGCTTGAATTCTTCTTCCGGAAGATTCACCTTGGCAAACAACAGACATTTGTTGAATAAATAATCTGAAATCGTCAACTGATGGAACATGTCTTTGGTCTGCATCATTTCCTTTAGCTGCTTGTACCTTTCTGCCATAAAAAAAAGTTCCAATGGGAAAGCGTATTGATCGGGTTGTTCATAAAATTTGGGCAAAAAAGGATTGTCTGCAAACTGCTCTAAAACAAGCCTTGCATGGTAATGCTCGCTTAAAAGATTGGCAAGTGTAGTTTTACCTGCACCGATATTACCTTCAATGGTGATAAAATGATAGTTCATCCTTCATGCAAAATAATATAAGATGGCTTAGGAGGGCTGAATTTTTTTAACAGCAAGTGTATCCTTGCATTCTTTCAATAACTGATGGATGGTTTTGTGAAATACAGGGTGGATGAATCCTGAACTTAATGCATTCATCGGAACTAATACAAACCGCCGCTCCTGAATAAGGGGGTGTGGAACCGTAAGTGATGGAGAAGAGATAACCGTTTTTCCATAAAACAACAGATCAATATCAATCGTTCGGGCTTCGTTTTTGATTGTCCTGATCCTTCCCATTTTTGTTTCAATGGCCAATAAAGTTTGCATCAGTTTTTCGGCTGTCAGTAATGTATCAATAACCAGAACCTGATTCAGAAAATCGGGTTGATGGTTATTACCCCATGCAGCTGTGCTATAAATGGAGGAAGCACGTTTCAGCATGCCCGCTTCATTGGAGATGAGACGGGTAGCTTTTTCTAATTGTAATAAAGAGTTACCAAGATTGCTTCCTAATAGCAGGTACGCCCGATTGGAATGTTTCAACTCTTTTTTGCTCATGGAATAGAAAGATAAGTTATTCAATTTTGATGGACAGGAACTTTTTCGATTAGCAATCATAAATCTATAAAGATTTGCTTATTTATCAGCAGCTATGAACTGCTGTTGATCAAGTATTCCTACTATCTTAATTTAATGTAGCTTTACCTCATTAAGTATCATTTTTCATGAAGTACAGCCAATTGAGAGCCATGTGGGCCATCACCAAAGCCAGTTTGAGGGCTATTTCCAGAAGCCCTTCGGCGATTGTTTTCAGTTTTGTTTTCCCTTTTATTTTTATTTTGGTTTTCGGCTTTATAGGCAACAATGGAGGCGCTTCAACTTTTAAAGTTGTTTTTGCACCTCAAACGGATACCACCAACGCACTTTATCAGGCCATCACATCTACCGATGGGGTAAAGTCAGTAAGTTTTGCTGATGCCAAATCACAACAGGATGCGCTTGAAAAAGGCCGTATTGCCGGTGTGGTGAGCATCACAAAAGAATCTGCTGCTAACGGTACCGCATACAAGGTATCCCTCAAAAGTACCACTTCGAGTAACGACAAATGGCCTCAATTGAAAGCGCTTATCGAAAACAGGATCAATAAAATCAGCAATCAGGTTTACCCTAACAGACCTTCCTATGCCAGTTTTGATTTCAATTATAATACAGATATCCGGGAAATCAGGCAATACAAAACCATCGATTTTATCCTGCCGGGAATGTTAGGATTTTCTTTGCTCAGTTCCGGCGTATTTGGTGTAGCCTTCATGTTTTTCAACTTAAGGAACTTATTAGTGCTGAAACGTTTTTTTGCCACACCAATCAACAGGAGTTTCATCATCATGGGCGAAGCTCTTAGCAGGGTTATCTTTCAGATGATAACTGCTGTGGTGATTATTCTCGCCGGACACTTCTTTTTTGGCTTTACGCTGATCAACGGAGTGCAGACTTTTTTCGAAATGCTGGTGCTTAGTTTTTTAGGATTGTTGGTATTCATGGGTTTCGGGTTCATTGTAAGCGGATTGGCAAAATCGGATAGTACCATACCTCCATTTGCCAACCTGATAACCATGCCGCAGTTTCTGATCGGAGGAACATTCTTTTCGATAGAAGCATTTCCAAAATGGTTGCAGCCTGTTTCTAGGGCATTGCCGCTAACACATCTGAATGCCGCTTTGCGAAAAGTGGCTTTTGAAGGACAAAACCTTTTTCAGGTTCGGCAGGAAATCGGCATCCTCGCCATTTGGGGTATAGTTGTTTATTTTATTGCGATCAAAGTTTTTAAATGGGAATAATATGGCTCAGTTTAAAGGATTTGTATTTGTGATTTTGGGTCTGGCGCTTCTGGTAACGGCAGTTTCTTTATTGATGCCATCAAAGGTGATGACCGCCCAAACGGTAATGATCAATGCGCCAAAAGAAAAAATCGAATCTGCGATTACAGATTTGGGCAAATGGAAATACTGGCATCCGGTTTTCAGTGAGCCCGGAACTCAGGTTAGTCTGGATCAGCTTGCCCACGGTAAAGTGAAATCGGCCAGTTGGTATTCGGATGGTAAAAAAAATATACTTCAATCTACAACTATTGATACTGGTCAATTTGCGTTTACACTAAACCGTGAGCATGAAAATGAATTGATGAATATCTTCACTGTCACACCTATCCATCAGGCAGGCGGTTTTCAGGTGGAGTGGCGGGTGCTTGCCCGTTTGAAATGGTATCCCTGGGAAAAATTTTCGGGTATTTTTTTCGCAAATGTGGTTGGCCCTGGTAACCAGCAGGCACTGGATCAGTTAAAAAAGTATGCCGAAGCGCTCTGATTATTCAGCCCGGAAAACTGATCTTTCCCATACCGACAGCAGGAAAACCCTTTGCACCATTTCCAAAAGCATTATTATCTCCGGCAATCATTTCATTGGCCAGCAAAGCAAATAATATAGCTTCTTTGGCATCAGCATTTGGCAAGATACTGATGTTGATATGTGGAAGAGCAAGCTGTAATTGTTCCAGCAGCATCGGGTTATGAATACCGCCGCCGCTTACCATAACTTTGCAGTTGGGTACAAATCCTAAAGCATCAATTTGCTTTGCTATGCTTCGTGCTGTGAAAGTGGTTAAAGTTGCCAATACATCAAAAGGAGAAAGCTTGCTAAGATTATTTATTGTAATGATCTTGTTCAACCAATCCAGATTAAAATATTCAGGTCCGGTTGATTTTGGAAACATAAGAGAAAAATAATCATCTAGTAATAAAACATTCAACAATGCTTCGTTTATACGTCCCTGTTTGGCAAAATGGGCATCAGCATCATAAGTATATGTTTGGAAATGCGAACAAACCCAGGCATCCATGAGCGTATTGCCGGGGCCGGTATCTGAACAAACGATATTTTCAAAATGCTTTCCCGCAGGGAGAAAAGTGAAATTAGCAATACCTCCTATATTCAGCAGGATGCGGTTTTCCTCCTGATGTGTATACAACAGAAAATCGCCATAAACGGCCAGAGGGGCGCCTTCTCCACCTGCTGCAATATGTTTTTGCCTGAAGTCGGAAATGGTGATGATTCCTGTATGAAGCGCCAGTTGGTCGCCATCGCCGATTTGTAAGGTTGCATTTCCATATCCTTGCTGAAGATGCTGATGATAAGGGGCATGATAAATGGTTTGCCCGTGGCTTGCCAGTAAATCAATTGCTGTTTTATTGATTTTCCATCCGGATAAACATTGGTTTACAATACCTGCATGTACTTTTGCAATTTGGGAATGGAGTAAAGTTAACTTTTCAAGGTCGATGTTTTTTTTTGAAAATACCGATCGGATCTTGTTTACAAATAAGCTCTCGTAAGGAACAGATTCAAATGCTTTCAGCGTGATCTCCGTATTTCTTCCATGGCCTGTAATTTCACAAAGGGCTACATCTAATCCGTCGAGGGAAGTTCCACTCATCAGGCCAACAACTAACCTGCATTGTTTTTCACTGATGAGTTGAAGTTGGGTTAGGTATGGGTTCATATAGATGATTTGATAAACTCAAGGTTTCTGCGAATGCCACTATATTTTGCCCTTTTCAAAGCGGAATGTTTGAACAATATTTGGAATTGTGTTTCTGAAATTTCTTCCCAATCTTTAAAGCTGTAATCCAGCATTGCCGGTAGTGCATTGAATGCTTTTTCCTGAGTAGGAGTGGAGAAACGGTTCCATGGACAAACATCCTGACAAACATCACAACCGAATATCCAGTTGCCGAATTTGCCTTTCATTTCATCGGGGATAAGGGCTTCCTTCAATTCGATGGTAAAATACGATATACATTTACTGCCGTCAATTACTTTATCCGGTAAGATGGCTTCAGTGGGGCAGTTATCGATGCAGCGGGTGCAGGTTCCGCAATAATCTGTTGCATAAGGTTGATCATAAGGAAGCACAATATCTACAATCAGGGAGGCGATAAAAAAGAACGATCCAGCTTTTTTGTTGATCAGGTTGCCGTTTTTCCCTATCCAGCCCAATCCTGATTTCTGTGCCCAGGTACGTTCAAGAACAGGTGCACTATCTACAAAACCTCTGCCATTGATTTCGCCGAATTCTTCTTTAAGTTCTGCATAGAAAGCATTCAGTTTTTCCCGGATCACTTCATGATAATCCTTACCCCATGCATATTTGGCAATCTTGGGCGAATCCGGTATAGCGGATTGGGAAGGATAATGATTCATCAGCAAGGTAATCACCGATTTGGCACCGGGTACCAGTTTGGTAGGGTCAACCCTTAAGTCGAAATGCTTTTCCATGTAGTTCATTCCGGCATGCATGCTTTTATTCAGCCAAGTTTCAAGTCTTCTGGCATCATCCTCAAGATAAACGGCTTTGGCGATTCCGCAGAAATCGAAGCCAAGCTTTTTGGCAATGGATTTGACGGATATATTTTTCTCAGGATCGTTCATATTAAAATAAAATTAATTTCAATGCATTATTCTAAGGGTAAACCCAAATACATTATCTTGAATCATTATTAATCCTGTAACAATTGTTTATGAATCGTGCCTTCAGTAACTTTCTCTTGCTATTTTTTTTAGTCAACTGCTTACCTATTTCTGCACAGGAAAAATCACCTGTAATTTATGGTAAAATAAAAGAAACGGATTTTAATGTGAACAATTACAGGGTGGATACTTCACAAGGTGCAATTATCATTTCCGACATTGGAAGCAGTAATTTTGAAGGTAACTCGGATGGTTGGTTTAGTTTGATTTATCAACACCACAGAAGGGTGCTGATTTTGAACAATAAGGGGTTTGACCTTGCTGATGTAGAAATACCACTTTATGTTTCAACTAACGGGCAATTGGAAGAGAAGTTGGATAAATTGAAAGCTTCCAGTTACAACCTGGAAAATGGCAAACTGATTGAAGTGACACTGGGTAAGGATGCCATTTTCAAGGAGAAGAAGAGCAGTAATCTCAATATCAGGAAATTCACTATGCCTGCAGTTAGGGCAGGAACAATTATCGAGTATTCGTATACGGTAGTATCCGATTTTCTGTTTAATCTGCAACCATGGAATTTCCAAGGAGGATATCCTAGGGTATGGAGCGAATACAAAGTGGCCATGCCTAGTTTTTTTGAGTATTTATCTATCTTTCAGGGGTTTCGCAATTTTGATGTGAAAGATGAGAAATCTTACAATGAAATGTTTAAGGTTCGGGTTCAGGGGGCAACAGCTACATCCCGTGGTGAAGTATATAGTTTCAATGATTTGATTAACGAGTACCGGTGGGTGATGAAAGATGTTCCTCCTCTCAAAGAGGAAAGCTTTACTTCTTCAATAAGTAACTACATCGCCAGGGTTGAATTTCAGATGCGGGCACAAAAATTCCCCAATTCTCCGCGTAAAGAAATAATGGGGAATTGGTTTACCATGAAAGACGATTTGATGCAAGACGATAATTTTGGGTCAGGGTTGAAAATGCCAAACAATTGGCTTGACCGGGATATGGAGGCTATGATGACTGGGGTAAACAACCCAACCCAAAAGGCTATGCAGGTTTTTAGTTTTGTACAGGACAATATCAAAAGTACCGGGTCAAGAGGCATCAAACTCACTAAGCCGTTGAAAGAGGTATATCGAAGTAAAAGCGGGTATGCTCAGGAAGTAAACCTATTATTGACAGCGATGTTACGTCATGAAAATTTAGAAGCTTTTCCTGTTATACTTAGTACGAAGGCCAACGGACATACCAATGAAAACTACCCGCTTATAGAAAAATACAATTATGTTATATGTATGGTTATCATTGATAGTATAAATGTATTTCTCGACGCATCCGAGCCTTATTTGGCTTTTGGGCGTTTACCCGGATATGTATACAATGGTCATGCAAGGGTGATTAATGAGATGGTAGACCCTGTTTATTTTTCCCCTGATACCCTTAGCGAAACGCAAGTTACAAATGTGATGTTATATAACAATACTGCAAAACCAGGAACCTGGGCGGGTAGGATTCAGGAAAATTACGGCTATAATACCTCAGCCCGTATACGTAACCTTATTCTACAAAAAGGAAAAGAGCCAATCACAAAAAATATTCGGGCAGAATTTACCGGCGAATATAGTCTTGATGACATTACTATTGAAGGTTTGGAAAATAAAGCTGAAAATGTAAATGTGAAATATGAAGTAAAACTTGAACCTGGAGAAAATCCTGATATCATTTATTTCAGTCCCATGCTTGCAGCTGGTTATAAGGAAAATCCTTTTAAGTCTGCTGAAAGAAAGTATCCCGTTGAAATGCCTTCTCTTACAGATGAAGTATATGTACTTCATATTGATATTCCTCCTGGTTATTTTCCTGATGAAGTGCCCAAATCGGAAAAAGTCACTTTCAATGAAGATGAAGGTATGTTTGAGTATATAGTAAGCAAATCTGATAAGGAAATCAATTTGCGCTCGAGAATCAAACTGGATAAGGCTATTTTTTCTCCTGAGGATTATGAATACCTGCGAGCTTTTTTCGATTATATCGTAAAGAAGCATGCTGAGCAAATTGTTTTTAAAAAGAAAAAATAGATGATGCATAAAACTATTATTTGCATTTTTTGCATGTTCATATGTATCGTTCGCAGCTATGCACAATCAAATTATGCCGTGCAAAATATTCCTGACGGCTTACTGAAGAATGCACATGTGGTTAAGCGTACGGAAGAAGTGAATATCTTCATTCGTAATATTGGAAAGGCTACCATTAATACTAAGTATGCACTTACCATATTAGATAAAGCTGGCGATGATGCGGCAAATTACGTAAAGCACTACGGCAAGTTTACCCCTGTTAAATATGTAGAGGGTAAATTATTTGATGCAGCAGGTAATAAAGTGAAGTCGCTAAAAAAAGCTGATATCCGCGATTATAGCGATACAGATGAAGGTACAATGGCCGATGATAGCAGGATCAAACAGCATAACTTCAATTATAATATCTATCCTTATACCGTAGAGTATGAAACAGAAGTACAACTGGACGGGATTTTTTATTTTCCCGCATGGATACCCCTCGATAATGAAAATCTCTCCATTGAACAAAGCAGATTGTATGTAGTTTGCCCCAAAGATTACGAATTGCGTTTTAAGCAAAATGATGCAGTAGCAAAAGCTATCATAATGGAAAAGGAAGGTTCATCAAGTTATGAATGGAGCGTGAAGTCTGTTTCTGCTATTGTAAGTAAATCGCACATGCCTTTTTGGCAACAAATTACACCAGCCGTTTTTTTGGCACCCTCAAACTTTGAAATTCAGGATTACAAAGGAAGTATGAGCACTTGGCAACAGTTTGGTAAATTCATTTATTCCCTCAACACGGGTAGGGATGTTTTGCCTGATGATATAAAACAGGAAATACACCGAATTACAGATCCTTTGTCTACAAACCAAGAAAAGATTGAGTTAGCATATGCTTATCTTCAAAATCATACCCGATATATCAGCATCCAGCTAGGGTTAGGAGGTTGGCAAACTTTTGATGCCAAATACGTTGCTGCTAAGGGCTATGGCGACTGCAAAGCCTTGAGTAATTACATGTATTCCTTACTGAAGGAAATTGGTATAAAATCTTATTATACCTTGATTCAATCGAATCGATATGGCAACAGCATGATGGTCGATTTTCCATCGAATCAGTTTAATCACATCATTTTATGCGTGCCACAAGGAAAAGACACCATTTGGTTGGAATGCACCAGTCAGTCTTATCCCGCAGGATATCTGGGCAGTTCAACCATTGCAAGACCTGCACTAATGATTGATGAAACCGGAGGGATGATTGTTCATACTCCCCAGTATAATAAGTTTATCAATTCAAGCAGGCGTATTGTTTCAGGTCAAGTAAATTTAGAAGGACAGTTGAAAGCAGAAGTTAAATCTACCTATGCAGGTGTGTCGCATGAATATTATCGCGGAATGGTTTCGCAATTGTCGAAGGAACAGGTGCTGGAAGTTTTGAAAGAAGAAATTGACTTACCTTCATACGATGTAGACAAGTTTTCATATACTATCAAGCCTGGGAATCCTCCTGCAGTGTTGGAGGAGTTGAACCTTACTGTAAACAATTATGGAATTAAAACAGGTAAGCGTTTGTTTATAATGCCAAACCTGCTCAATAAGTACAAAACATTGTATAAAGAGGATGTTAACCGAAATATTCCGATATTCATAACCTTCTGCAAAACCGAATCAGATACTGTTAGGTTGACCTTGCCGCCTGGTTTTATCAAGGAATCGATACCTGATCCATTATTTTTCGAAAGCAAATTTGGTATTTACAGGTCGAACATTTCTGTTAACGGTACAGAATTGCTTTATACCCGATACCTAGAGCAAAATTCAGGTAATTTCCCGGCAAATGACTACGGCGAACTGATGAACTTTTACAACAAAATTTATAAGGCTGATCGCGCCAAATTAGTATTGGTAAAATCCGAATGATAAAAAACACTTTGAATAAAATCCTGTAATGAGTTAATTGATTATCCTTTAGCGTTTGGAATTATTCAGTGTATATCACTTTGTGGTATTACCCCTGCTTACATTTTCGTCTTCAATAACTAGGGCTTGCTCAATAATTCAGCCTGGGCAGTATTTTTTAAAAGTTTACCTCATTGCAGTTACCTATAAATTTCAATCCGATTGTTTTGAGCATGTAGGTATTGTATTTTGTCAGGTACACAAGTGCCTGTTCGTCATTGCGACGAGGTTTAGCACTAAAGCTATTGAGGCAATCCACGATTCGCTGGTTTGTTTAAGTTCGGCTTTGATGTTGTTAAATCCATAAGCAATTTTTGCTAGTGCAAAATTACCTTCTATCGGGTTACACTCTTCAGGACTTTGGATCACTGCCACTGCCGTTTATCTATCTTCACCTTGCTGATAAGCGTTCTTTGTAACAGGGCTTCATTTTAAATCAAATCACAATCATTACATGCTCATCACAAAAAAAGGAGCATCATCAGCTCCTTTTCCTTTATCCAAAATTATCAATTGTCAATTCTCCATTATCAATTGATAACTTATCTTAGGAACAACAGCTCCCTATATTTCGGCAGCGGCCATAGTTCATCTGCCACAACGAGTTCAAGTTTATCGGCGTGATAACGGATCTCGTCGAAATATTTACCCTTCACTTCTTCACAGTAGGCAATGGCTTTCGCTCGTGTATTTACAATATCATTAGCTTGTTTGCGCGCCTCAATCATTGCAGCAACGTGTGTGCTGATGGTGCCGATATGCTCACTCAGTTTGGTGAGGATCGCTTTCTGGCTGCTGAATGCTGTTTCCGGCAATCCGGCATCTTTTAAACCTTTGATGTTTTCAACCAGTACATTCTGATACTTCAATGCGGCAGGAATAATTAGGGTGGTGGCCAGGTCGCCCATTACCCTTGCTTCTATCTGCACTTTTTTGATATAAGCTTCCAACATGATTTCATGACGGGCTTCTAATTCCAGATGCGTGTAGATATGATGTTCTTCAAACAATTTCTTCGCTTTTGCAGCACTATAAGCATCTAAAGAAACCGGTGTGGTTTTGATATTCGGCAAACCTCTTTTTTCCGCTTCCTTTTCCCATTCTTCACTATACCCATCTCCTTCAAACAACACTTTTTTGCTCTCTACAATATACTTCTGTATCACCTGCATGATGGCAATCTCTTTCTTCTCGCCTTTTTCAATCAGGCCATCCACTTCCGTTTTAAAATTTTTCAAAGTCTCTGCCATGATGGTGTTCAGTACGGTCATCGGACCAGCACAGTTGGCTGAAGAACCTACTGCACGGAATTCGAATTTATTTCCGGTAAAGGCAAATGGGGAAGTACGGTTGCGGTCGGTATTATCAAGCATCAGTTCAGGGATGCTTTTATGGATATCCAGTTTCAACATCGCTTCGTCTTGCTCATCAAAATTACCGCCTACTCTTTTTTCCACCTGGTTCAACACATCGGTAAGGTATTTGCCGATGAAGATGGAAATGATGGCCGGAGGTGCTTCGTTTGCGCCTAACCGGTGGTCGTTACCCGCACTGGCGATAGATGCACGGATGAGTTCTGCATAATCATGAACCGCTTTGATGCTGTTCACAAAGAAGGTAAGGAACATCAGGTTCGTCTTCGGTGTTTTACCGGGAGCCAGGAGGTTTACACCTGTATCGGTGCTCATACTCCAGTTATTGTGCTTTCCGCTTCCGTTGATGCCGGCAAATGGTTTCTCATGCAGCAATACGAGAAGATTATGGCGTTTGGCTACCCTCGTCATGATGTCCATCAGCAAGGTATTGTGGTCAACCGCTATATTCATTTCTTCAAAAATCGGGGCGCATTCAAACTGGGCAGGAGCCACTTCATTGTGACGGGTACGTAAAGGAATGCCTAAACGATAAGATTCATTTTCAAAGTCGCGCATGAAAGCGTATACGCGTTCGGGTATGGCACCAAAATAATGGTCTTCCAATTGCTGACCTTTGGCAGGTGCATGTCCGAAAACAGTACGACCGGTTAATAATAAATCCGGACGCGCAGCAGCCAAACCTGCATCTACTACAAAATATTCCTGTTCCCAGCCTAAAGTGGCATTTACTTTCGAAACATTTTTATCAAAATACTGGCAAACATCCACAGCAGCTTTATCCAGAGCAACTGCAGCTTTGATCAGCGGGGTTTTAGTGTCTAACGATTCTCCGGTATAAGAAACAAATATAGTAGGGATGCAAAGGGTTTTACCTTCTCCGGTTTCCATGATGAAAGCGGGAGAAGATGGATCCCATGCGGTATAACCACGGGCTTCAAAAGTGGCCCTTAATCCTCCACTTGGGAAAGATGAGGCATCTGGCTCTTGTTGAATCAAAGCGGCGCCTTCAAATTCCTGAATCGGGGTGCCATCACCTTTTAAGGTAAAAAAGGAATCATGTTTTTCGGCCGATAAACCGGTTAGGGGCTGAAACCAATGGGTGAAATGAGTCACGCCTTTTTCTTCCGCCCAGGCTTTCATGCCATTGGCAATATTGTTGCCCATGGTACGGTCGATTTTCTTTCCACCACGGGTGGAAGCCAGGAGGCTTTTGTAGGCTTCGTCGCTTAAATAGTGACGGGCCGTTTTGAGCGTAAATACATTCTCATTAAAAATATCGGCAATTTTTTGGGAAGCTTTTACCGGATAAGTTTTCGCATTATGCGCAATGTTTTCGATGGCATTAAACCGTAATGAGCTCATATTTTATAATTTTAAGTCGCAAAAATAGGTATTCAGTCCATAAAATCAAGAAAAAATTCAAATAATCCTCTAAAATTTAATCAAAAACCTCGAAAATATAAATATATAATTAATTATAATTTGTATTTTTCGGCCAGATCAAGATCAGGGCAGGAGTGACCAGGAAGGGCAGGTAGAGGCTACGGTAACGTACAATCGAGCTGATATTGGGAATGAGAAAACCGGTTACCAGTAGCATGGTGAGGCCGATGAATAGTCCGTAATAAATAAAAGGATGTACCACGGGCAGCCTTTTTTTCTTAATAAGATATACAAATACCGTCAGGGCCATTACCTGGTAAGCGAAAAGTTCGAGGGCATAAAGCAGACTGAACCTGCCGCCGGAGTCCCAAAGGTAGGGTCGTAAAAAGCCATGATTAATAGCCTGTGGCAGGTTGTGGAGGAAACTCATGGGATTGGGCTGCAGGGGTTCTAGTGCAATCTGGGAGGCCGCGAAAGGCAAAGCCAGAAAATCAGTCTGTTTTTGAACCCATATTTTTAAGGGGTCTGCTGCCGGAAGCCAATAATGCATCAGGAACATGGCCAAAACCGCGGTAATAAAAACGCTACTAAAAATCAGAACAGGCTTGTGTTTTAAGCGCAAACACAACCAAAACCCAACAGTGCCCAGCAAGATTACCGGAACAAGGTAGTTCCTCATCAGCAACAAACCGGTAAAACTAAAAAAGAATAGCAGTATTTTTTTTGTAGAAAAACCTTGCTCAGATAGAAAAAACAAGGCATAACTATACCAGGCCATGAGTGTAAAAACTACCATATCTTTATGCATACCCGAAGAAAAATACAAGCAGGTGGGGATGAAGAAGCATCCTGTGAGGATGGCCGTTTTTGCACTTGGGTATAGATAGCTATAAATCATGTATAAAGCAATAGTAGCCGTGAAACCGATGATACTAAAAAACAGACTATTGATATAATAATTACCCCGGCTGATGAAATTGATGATAGCCACAATTTTGATGAGCAGGTTGTAACGCAGGTCGTTCCAGTATGAACCCACTGAATCGAAAAAACCACCAAGGCCCTCATAATTCGAATGAAAAAGCGCGCTGAAAAAAGTACCCGGTGATCGGAGCAGCAGTTGATATTCCTGATAAGCATCGCTGTTGAGGTTCCAGTAATCATTTTGTGGATTGAGCCTGAAACTGAGCCAGCCCACAAAGCAACCTGTAATAGCTTTCAAAATAAAAAGGCCTTGTAGTGTTGTTTTGCTTAAACCGGTTTTGCGTAAAAAGCCCCATCTACCGGCAAATGCGGTGAAGAGAACGAACATCAAAACAAAAATGAGAAGCATCAAGGCCTGCAGGGTTTGTTGTGGGAAGATAGTTAAAATATTTGCTTCAACTGAGTCCGGCACTACAGGATGCAGTTTGTACCTTTGCCCCATCTAAAAAAATCTAAGGTAGATGGATATCACTTCACACACGGCCGCACAGTTACGCATAACGGAAGAAGAGTTTGAACTCATCAAAACCAAACTGGGCAGAACGCCAAATTTTACAGAGCTCTGCGCATTCAGCGGCATGTGGAGCGAGCATTGCAGTTATAAAAATTCCATCAAATGGTTGAAAACTTTACCCCGCGAAGGAAAGAAGATGCTGGTGAAGGCCGGTGAAGAAAATGCCGGTTTGATGGATATCGGAGACGGATACGGTGTAGTGTTTAAAATCGAATCGCATAACCATCCTTCTGCCATTGAGCCATTTCAGGGGGCTGCAACCGGTGTGGGTGGTATTAACCGCGATATTTTCACCATGGGGGCACGGCCCATCGCATCGTTGAACAGCTTGCGATTCGGAAATATTGAAGATGCCAAAACGCAACATTTACTAGCTGGCGTTGTGCATGGTATTGGCCATTATGGCAATTGTTTTGGCGTGCCTACCGTTGGCGGAGAAATTTATTTTGAATCCTGCTATCATACCAATCCGTTAGTGAATGCCATGAGTGTGGGGATTGTAAAAAATGGTGAAACGGTTTCAGCAACGGCGGAAGGGATTGGTAATCCGGTATTTTTTATAGGAAGTGCAACGGGTAAGGATGGTATTGGCGGTGCTTCATTTGCAAGTGCCGAAATCACCGCCGATAGTGCAGAAGATTTACCCGCTGTTCAGGTGGGTGACCCTTTTCAGGAAAAGAAACTATTGGAAGCCTGTTTAGAAGTGATTCAAACCGGCGCGGTGGTTGGCATGCAGGATATGGGTGCAGCGGGCATCATTTGCTCAACTGCCGAAATGAGTGCCAAAGGAAAATCGGGGATGCGCATTCAGCTAGATAAAGTTCCTACCCGCCAGCAGGGGATGAAAGCCTGGGAACTCTTACTCAGTGAAAGTCAGGAACGTATGCTGCTGGTGGTGCAAAAAGGTAAAGAACAGGAAGTACTTGATGTTTTCAGTAAATGGGATCTGCCCTGCAGTGATATCGGAGAAGTAACCGGCGACGGCATGTTGCGTTTCTACATGAACGATATTGAAGAAGCGGTTTTGCCCGCTGAAGAATTGGTACTTGGCGGAGGAGCTCCTCAATATGAGCGCGACTTCCGTAAGCCAGCTTATCTTGATCAGTTGCAAGCTTTTGATGCTAACGCTAACCCTGAGCCGAAAGCATTGATGCCTTTGGCGGAAAAACTATTAGCCCTTCCCAATATTGCGAGTAAGCGTTGGGTTTATGAGCAATACGACAGTATGGTGGGCGCCGGCAATAGCAATACGAATGCCCCCAGCGACGCTGCAGTAGTGCTGGCAAAACCAACCGGGAAAGCCCTTGCCTTAACAACAGATTGTAACAGCCGTTATGTGCATGCCAATCCTTACATAGGCGCAATGATCGCCGTAGCTGAAGCGGCCAGGAATATTGTTTGCAGCGGTGGTACTCCTCTTGGCGTTACCAATTGCCTCAATTTCGGCAACCCCTACGATCCTGAAGTATATTATCAGTTTGTAAACGCCATTAAAGGAATGGGAGAGGCCTGCAGGAAATTTGACACGCCTGTAACCGGCGGTAATGTTAGCTTTTACAACCAATCCCCTGATGGTCCGGTATATCCCACGCCCACAATCGGGATGGTAGGTTTGCTGGATAATGTGGGAGATAAGATGACGATGGACTTCAAATCGGCTGGCGACAAGATTTTTGTGTTGGGTGTGCAAAAGGATGATTTGAATTGTTCTGAATACCTGCATCATGTGTTAGGATATGTGGCTACTCCTGCACCATATTTCAATCTGGATGAAGAATTCGCCATGCAGCAATGTTTATGGCAACTGATCAAAGAACGACTGATTGAGTCGGCACATGATGTGAGTGAAGGTGGGTTAATTGTTAGCTTGCTTGAATCTTCGTTCAATCGTAACCGTGGTTTTGATGTGGCTCAGCCCGATAATGCCATTCGTAATGATGCCTTTTGGTTTGGTGAAGCACAGGGTAGGGCTGTGGTAACAGTCAAGCCGGAAAAGGAATCTGCCATGTTAGTTGCACTAAATAAGCATGCTGTTCCTTGTCAGTTGATTGGAACGGTTGCAGAATCTGGTATTAACGTGCAAACCGAAAATTGGGGCGATGTGCAACATTGGAAAACGCTTTATGAAGATGCAATCGCCGGCTTATTGAAGAATCAGGAAAATGAACAGGCATTAGCTACCATTTAACCCAACAGGATGAATAAAGATGCAACCATTATCGTAACAGGCGCAGCCGGTTTTATTGCAAGTTGTCTGGTTTCCTATCTCAACGAAAATAAATTCACCAATCTGATTTTGGTAGACCAGTTTGATGAGGAAGAAAAAGAACTCAACCTGCTTCATAAGCAATACCTGGTGAGGGTAGAGCGGGATAATTTTTTTGAATGGCTGGAAGAAGAGAAGCCCGTAATAGACTTCGTATTTCACCTGGGTGCTCGTACAGATACCACTGAGTTTGATTATGAAGTGCATTACCAATTAAATGTGTTGTTCACGCAGCAAATATGGCATTATTGCAGTACCCATAAAGTGCCGATTGTATATGCCTCTTCAGCCGCAACCTATGGTGATGGAAGCTTGGGTTATGAAGACGACCATGCCCTGGTGCCCCGGTTAAAACCGCTGAATCCATATGGTTTGTCGAAAAACAATGTTGATAGCTGGATTCTTGAGCAAGCAGCCAAGCCCCCTTTTTGGGCTGGATTAAAATTCTTCAATGTTTACGGACCGAATGAATATCATAAGGCCAGGATGGCCAGTGTGGTATTTCATGCCTACAACCAGGTGAAAGATCACGATTTGGTAAAATTATTTCGTTCACATAAGGAAGGATGTAGAGATGGCGAGCAGCTACGCGATTTTATTTATGTGAAAGATGTGATCAAAGTATGCTATTGGATGATGGAGCATTTCAGTACGGTACCATCCGGTTTATACAATCTGGGCACAGGAAAATCGCGCACTTTTATCGATCTGGTTAAATCGGCCTATAAAGCAATAGATAAACCTGCCGTGATCCAGTTTATGGATATGCCGCAAGACTTACGCGAAACCTATCAGTATTTCACCGAGGCACGTATGCAAAAACTTTGGAATGCCGGTTACCGGGAGCCATTTTATAGCCTTGAAGAAGGCGTTTACGATTATGTAAAACATTACCTCATACCCCGACGGTACTATTAACCGTACTGAAATGCATTACGGTTAATAATATGTATAAAAAAATCTTTGCAAATTTTCCAGTCAAAAGATTTCCTCTTATCTTTGCATGACCTCTAGGATATTTTTGTTTCATTCTTCCGGTCATTTTTTTAGTTTTATCGTAGTATAGCATTGCAACGTTTTGCCCTGTTTTTGCAGATGTGGCAATTGGGCATCTTAATTGAGAAATTTCTAATTAAACATAAAAATGGCCAAGTACATTTTCGTAACCGGCGGGGTTACCTCTTCATTGGGTAAAGGGATTATTGCTGCGTCACTTGCCAAACTCCTTCAAAGCAGAGGTTTAAAAGTAACCATCCAGAAATTCGACCCCTATATCAATGTTGATCCCGGCACACTGAACCCATATGAACATGGGGAATGTTATGTTACCGACGATGGTGCTGAAACCGACTTGGATCTTGGCCATTATGAAAGATTTCTCAATATCCCAACTTCACAGGCTAATAATGTTACTACAGGCAGGATTTATCAAACCGTCATCAATAAAGAGCGGGAGGGCGAATACCTGGGTAAAACCGTACAGGTGGTGCCTCATATCACCGATGAAATCAAGCGGCGCATGTTACTGTTAGGCGAAAGCGGTCAGTATGATATTGTAATCACCGAACTGGGCGGTACGGTAGGCGATATTGAAAGTCTGCCTTTTGTAGAGGCAGTTCGCCAATTGCAATGGGAAATGCCTGAAGAAGATTGTATGGTAGTACACCTTACTTTGATTCCCTATCTGAGGGCTGCCAAAGAACTTAAAACAAAGCCCACCCAGCATAGTGTTCGCCTGCTCAGTCAGGAAGGGGTGCATCCTAATGTAATCGTTTGCCGTACCGAGCATCCACTAACGGATGAGCTTAAACGTAAAATAGCCTTATTTTGTAATGTGAAACCAGATGCCGTTATTGAGGCGATGGATGCAGGAACCATCTATGAAGTGCCGTTAAAAATGCTTGAGGAAGGTTTGGATGTGATCGTATTGAAAAAGTTGCAGATCAATGGCTATGCTGCTCCTGAACTCAGCCGGTGGAAAGCATTCCTCGATAAGTTGAATGCACCCAAAAGCAAAATTTCTATTGGCCTGATTGGTAAATATGTTGAACTGCAGGATGCTTACAAATCTATTCTGGAAGCCTTTGTACACGCAGGAGCTGTAAACCAGTGTAAAGTGCAGATCGTTAACGTACATAGTGAATTCATTGATGCTTCTAATGTTGCTGGCAAGTTGAAAGATTTGGATGGGTTGCTTGTTGCTCCCGGTTTCGGATCACGTGGTGTGGAAGGGAAGATTGAAGCCGTAAGGTTCGCTCGTGAAAACGGATTGCCTTTCTTCGGCATCTGTTTGGGAATGCAAATGGCAGTGATTGAATACGCCCGTAATGTATTGGGATGGCAAACCGCACACTCAACAGAAATGGATCCTTCAACAGCATACCCGGTGATAGCATTGATGGAAGAGCAGAAAAAAGTGAAGAAGAAAGGTGGAACAATGCGTTTGGGCGCTTATCCCTGCCATATCGAACATGGTAGCCTCGCCCATAAAATATATAACAAAGATCAGATCAGCGAGCGCCACCGCCACCGTTGGGAATTCAATAACAATTATCTGGACTCATTTTTACAATCTGGTTTTGTGCCCAGCGGAAAAAACCCGGTGAACGGATTGGTTGAAATCATTGAGTTGAAAAACCACCCGTTTTTTATTGGCGTACAGTATCATCCGGAATTGAAAAGTACTGTTGAAAATCCTCATCCCATTTTTGTAAGTTTTGTTCAGGCTGCAAAGTATTATGCCGATCACAAAGCTGCCTCCCGCCCTGTGCGCATGGAAAAGGAATCAGCCCGCGGATAAGGCATTCCTCAACATCTTAGCGTAAATTTGCCCGATGCAGAAACTGAGTATGGAAGCTTTAAACCGGAAATCTGCCGAAGAGTGCAAACGTTCGGAAAAAACGCCGGTCATTGCTATTTTGGAGAATATCCGGAGCGCATATAATGTGGGCAGTGTATTCAGAACCGCTGATGCCTTTCTGCTTGAAGCGGTTTATTTAACCGGTTATACCGCCAAACCTCCTCATAAGGAAATACGCAAAACAGCTTTAGGTGCTGAAGATTCTGTTGTTTGGACGCATTTTGAACGGGCAACCGATGCCATTGAATCATTGCATGAACTGGGTTATCAAGTGTATGGCATCGAACAGGTAAGCAACAGCATTTCTTTAGAAAATTTCACTTCCGCTCCAACAGATAAGATTGCAGTAATTTTTGGCAATGAAGTAACGGGAGTAGAATTAAGTACGCTTCAGCATTGTGATGGCTGCATTGAAATTCCACAGCTTGGCATGAAACATTCACTCAATGTGGCTACGGCTGCCGGGCTTGTACTCTGGGAAATCATCCGAAACAGGATGCAACAAAAGCAGTTAGAAAATCCACCCATTACCCTAAACCTCACTAACGATTAGGCATGAAGGCAGTTCAGCAATATTTTTCTTTGATCAAATTTTCGCATACGGTTTTTGCTTTGCCCTTCGCCCTGATCGGCTTTTTTCTGGCCCTTCGTGAAACGGCAAGTAAAGCTGAAACAGAATTTTCTTCTTTATCCATCACCAGTAAAGGTTTTTGGCAAACCAATGGTAGCATTTTTTTACTGGTGTTGTTATGCATGGTTTTTGCCAGAAGTGCAGCCATGGCTTTTAACCGGTATCTCGACAGGCATATCGATGCGCGGAACCCACGAACCGCAATCCGTGAAATTCCTGCGGGCATCATTAAGGCCGATCATGCCTTGTTATTTACTGTATTTATGAGTTTGCTTTTTATCATTTGTTGTTGGTTCATTAATTTTTTGTGTTTTTGTCTGAGTTTTGTAGCATTATTTGTAATCCTTTTTTATAGTTACACCAAACGGTTCACCGCTTTATGTCACCTGGTATTGGGTGTGGGGCTTAGTCTGGCTCCAATAGGAGCTTATATTGCCGTCACCGG
>Ga0164293_10000220_pt1 | contig 42367 bp, 38 predicted proteins | sample GEODES118metaG_FD_111487 | JGI IMG/M metagenome (GOLD analysis project Ga0164293, IMG submission 111487) | Eutrophic lake water microbial communities from Lake Mendota, Wisconsin, USA - GEODES118 metaG | ecosystem: Environmental > Aquatic > Freshwater > Lake | place: USA: Lake Mendota...
GATTGAGGCGAAAGACTCGGCAATGCGGCCAGAGCGCGATGTATGCTAAACGATGTCCCGCGACGATCTCGAGGTGCACCTGTCCGGTGCCGTCCGGGAACTGCCCCACACCGGCGGACGCGAGCAGTTTGAACGGAATGTTGATGGACATCGAGAACACCATCCCGATGCGCAACACGACACGCTGCGACGTGATCGCATACCACGTGGTGGAGGCCACGGTCTTGGCGAGTCCAAAAGCGGTGGCCAGGACGAACGCGGCCAGCCCAAGACGCACGATGAAGCTCACCACCCAAACCTGGGTGCCCAGGGGCTCGGTGGTGGAGAAGGCCCAGTACGCGAGCATGACCGCGAAGTATGCCGCCAAGAGACGCCAATGGAACACATGGGTCGCCACGGCACTGGTCGAAGGGCCGCCTTCCCAGAGTAGGCGCTCACCAGCAGGAAGCGGGTGCGGCACGCCGCGGATGTACTGCGGCGCGCCGCCGGCAACCGAACTCATATGATCGGCTGCGAGCGCTCGTCGAAGGCATAGAGATGCCCACCGGCGTAGTACCCACAGATCTTGTCTTCCTCGAGCAGCGTGATCTGATCGTCTCGCTTGATGGTCGGCACATCGGCGAACTGCGCCGCCGTGATCGCCTTCACGAGCAACCGGTCATTGCCCCACAGGCCGAGGTTCGGCCACTGCACGAAGCCCACCGGCAAGAGGCGGCGCGCCTCGCTGCCTGCGAGTTGCACCTCGTAGTAGCTCACCTGCGGTTCCGATCGATTGACCCACACCTCGATGACCGTGCCGGCGATGACCTTGTCTGCGGCAATGACGGGCAAGCCGCGCGGATCCGGATCGCCCTTGGCAATCGAAAACGTCGGGTCGAGACGCATCGGGACGATCTTGGCCGTGCCATGAAAGGTCATGTCCGGCGTATCCGAGCGATTCGCCCACGACGCAGGTCCGACCCCATCAACCATGGGATTCCCGGTAGGAATCAATGGCGACCCGTTGTAGTAGTCGGCCGGCTCCGCTTTGATCTCCGACATTAGTGCGCTCCTCCATCACCATGGGTGCGGTGCAAGTAGGTCTTCGGATCCGCCGGCTTGGGCCAGCCTTCACGCGGGCCTTGTGGCGACTCGAGGGGATAGCCTTCCCGCTTGTCTTCCCGGCGCAGGTAGTAAACCAGCCCTCCAAAGAAGAGCCAGAACGCGTAAATCGCTATCTGCGCTCCGTCCACGTACTTCATCATGTGCTGACTCCGAAAAAAGGGGAAACCACACAGCCCACAACATCCTTCGACGCGTTACGCCGGCGTGTCTGCCAACCCGAACGACCGCGGACTGCCGGCCTCGACGGTCGCTCGGCGTTTATCAACCAACGGCCCTAGTGCAACAAGGGTGACGAACAACATGACGATCTCCAGCACATACACGGTGGAGTACGGCACACCGGGTCCTGTGAGCGCCGGCCCCAACACGCCGGTCGACGCGAGATGTGACAACCAATCCTTCATGATGCCGCTCAGTGCGAACGACAACCCTTCGGCGGTGGCGAAGACTGCGCCCCACGCGCCCAACGCGATACCATGTTGCGAGGCATCGCGCATGTCCATCGCGAACGACAGCGTGCCGACGCCGAAGAGCCCTTCCGCAAAACCGATCAGTACCACGCCCACGCGAAACACGGTCGGGGAACCGAGCGGACCGGCGAACGTCACCAGGGCGAACGCCAAGACCCCCAACAATGCGCCAACCGCGGCCAATCGGATAGGGTCCATGCGCCGCCGAAGCTGAACGGCCGACAACCAGAATGCCGCCACCGCGCCCACGGCCATGAGGGCGGTGAGTTGCGTGGTGGACGACACCGATAGACCAAGGATCTCGCCGCCGTACGGTTCCAGCAGGACGTCCTGGAGATTGAACGCGAAGAAGCCGAGGCCGGAGGCGGTGAGCAGCCGCACCGCCTGACCTCCCTCGGAGAAGGCACGCCACGCATCCCGGAACAGCGGGCGGCGTTCCCCCTTCTGGTACTCCACAACGCCCCGGATGCGCGGCTCCTGCTTCCAGAGCGACACCACATTGACCACGATCGTAAAGACCGCCGTCCCCTGAATCACCTGGATCAGGCGCATAGCCGAGAAATCCCGAAGGACGCCTTCCAGCACCAACGCACTGACCAACGTGCCCAACAACATGGTCAGATACATCAGGGCAATCACCCGCGGGCGCTTATCCTCATCGGCAAGATCCGTGGCCAGCGCGAGCCCTGCCGTCTGCGTCGTGTGCGCACCTGCGCCGACGAGTAGGAAGGCCAACGCCGTCCCGGCATGTCCAATCCACGACGGCCCCACCCGCGGCCCGTCGGAGAGCACCAGCAACGCGAAGGGCATGATGCTCAGGCCGGCGAACTGCACCATGGTGCCGCCCCACAAGAACGGCACTCGGCGCCACCCCAGAATGCTGCGGTGCGTATCCGACTTGAATCCGACCAGCGCCCGAAATGGCGCCGCCAGCAGCGGAATCGCCAGCATGATCGCCACGAGCGATGCCGGCACCCGCAGCTCCAGGATCATCACTCGATTGAGCGTGCCCACGAACAACGTTTGCACCATGCCCACCGACAGCTGAAACATCGACAGGCGCAGCAAGCGCCCGAGCGGTAGCTCAGGCGTGGCGACATCGGCGAAGGGCAGGAAACGCGTTCCCAGCTTTTGCCAGACACGCGCCCCGAGCGGAGCGGACTTGCTCATGCGCTTACCAGACCGGCTGCATGCGCACGTCGGCTGGCAACGCCTGACTGTGCGGCGTGCGCAGGAACAAGCGCAGGAACGTGAGGCCGTTGGCCACCTTCAGCGCCGTGACCTTGAGCTTGGTGAACACCCCGTTTCCGTTGGCTTCCGCCTTCCGCATCGCGTCCGTATTGAGCCACATCTGGTGCATGAGCCCCCAGAACGCCTCGCTGTCGGTATCCAGGGTCTCCGGGAACACCTGACGGCTGATGAGATTCGTCAGCTTGATCACGCTGCGGTCGTACTCATCGACGTTGATCCCCATGAAGTCGAAGAACGGCTTCCGGGCATGGTCGCGGATGTACATGGTGCAGAACACCGCGAGCAGAAAGAAGCGGATCCACAACTTGTTCACCCCGCTAAGGAACTGCGGATTGGAACGCATGAGCACCGCGAACGCTTCCCCGTGGCGGAACTCATCGAGACACCAGTTCTCGAACCACTTGAAGATCGGGTGGAAGCGCTTGTCCGGCTGCTTCTCGAAGTTGCGGAAAATCGTGATGTATCGCGCGTAGCCGATCTTTTCGGACAGATACGTCGCGTAGTAGATGAACTTGGGCTGGAAGTACGTGTACTTCTTCGCCTTCGTGAGGAAGCTGAGGTCCACCGCGACGTTGAAGTCGTTCAGCGTGTGGTTGATGAACCCGGCGTGGCGCCCTTCGTCGCGACTCATGAACCCGAAGAGCTCGCGCACGTCGGGGTTCTTGATGCGCTTCTTGATCTCGGCGTACAGAATGCACCCCGAGAATTCGGCCGTCACCGACGAGGTCAGGAACTCCACGAACTGCTCGCGCAGCGCCGGATCCATGTCCTCAAAGCTCTGATCGAACTCCGCATTCCGCTTGAAGTGATCCTTATTGGGATCCCGACGAAACTCGGCGAGAATCTCGTCCCACATCTTCCGGTTTTCCGGCGTGATCTTGAGGGCGTCGATTTCCGCAAAGTTCGTGGTGTAAAACCGCGGATTCAGGATGGCATCCTGCTGCGCCGCCTTCGTGGTTTCGTTCACCGGCTTCATCGCGCGGACAGGAACGCCAGTTTCGGTAGTGTACATAGTTCGTCTCAGCCTTCGAAGCCGACTTCGTAGAGTTCGTGAATCTCGGTGCCGCCGGTGAGCTTGATGACCTGGCGCTTGAGCCAGCTCGCCCGCTTCACTTCCGCACTGGATTCAAATGTGGTGGTCGTGCCAAACGCGATGCGGCTCGGCGTGTTGCGCACCAGCACTTCGTCACCCGGATCCACCTCGACCCCTTTCAGGTCGACGTGGGCATGGAAGTGATCGTGTGTCATCTCGAGATCCACCGTGCAGGGGACCTCGCTCTTGCGCGTCATCACGTACCACGCGCCGACGACGACGACCACGGCCGCGGCCACGCTCCATCCCGTCAGTTCCATCCTGCGCCCTCCAGAAAGTCCTGCATAGAATCAGCTGCGACGCGCGCCGTGCGCATCGAGCGTGGCGTTTTGCAGATGTATGGCCATCGAGCGATAAAAGCCCGATTCGATATGGCGGGTGGCGACCATGCCCCAGCTGTCGAGGACCGGCTGGGCGCCGAACGCCTTGCGGAATGCGCTCTCGGACACCGGCACGATGGACGGTGAACGATCGCCCCGTGGAAACAGCTTGCCCACCGCGCGCATCACTGACAACATCGGCGTCCGTGGTGCGACGGTGATGAGCATGCGATCTCGGACCCGCGGCGCGAGCGTCGCGAGGGCGCGAATCATGTCATCGAGCTCGTAGTGGATGATCGAATCCATCGCGATCACATAGTCGAACGAGCCGAGCGAGGGATCGAGCATGTCGCCCGACCGGAAATCGATGTCGTACACCCCCTGCTCTTCCGCGCGCTCCTGCGCGTGCTGCACCAGCGTGGGTGACAGGTCGATGGCCACGACCTCAGCGCCGCGCTGGGCGAGCTCAATGGACGCCGTACCGGTGCCGCAGCCGGCATCGAGCACCCGCTTGCCGTGCAGCTCAGGCGGTACCCAGCCCAGCAGCGTGGAGCGCATGCGATCGCGGCCGGCACGCACCGACGCCCGAACCCGGGACACAGGCGCATCCGAGGTCAGCGTCTTCCACGCCTCGGCGGCCGTGCGGTCGAAGTACTCCCCGATCCAGGCCCGCCGCTCGCGGTACGACACCGATGCGGCGTGCGAACCCCCAAGCGGCGTTCCCTCGAACGACGGACCTGGAGTCGGAGAATCATTCACGGAAGTAGCCATCAGTCGAATCCCAGCAGGTCGAAGATTTCACGGTCCTTGAGCGGCGCGGCCGGCAGCGGCTTCACATCCTCGAGCATCTTGCGGGCCAGCTCGAGATACTCGTTCTGCACCTGCACCACGTCCTCCGTGGGCTCCATCTCGAAGATCGTGCACTTCTTGAGACGGCTCCGACGGATGGCATCCACGTCGCGGAAGTGCGCCATCGTGCGCAGCCCCACCGCCGCATTGAAGCGGTCGATTTCGTTCGTCTCACGCGAACGGTTGGCGATCACGCCGCCAAGACGCACGCGGTAGTTCTTGGCCTTCGCCTGAATAGCCGCGATGATACGATTCATCGCGAAGATCGAGTCGAAGTCGTTGGCGGTGACGATGAGGCAGTAATGGGCGTGCTGCAGCGGCGCGGCGAAGCCGCCACACACCACGTCACCCAACACATCGAAGATCACCACGTCGGTGTCTTCGAGCAGGTGATGCTCCTTGAGCAGTTTCACCGTCTGCCCGGTCACGTACCCACCGCAGCCGGTGCCAGCCGGCGGGCCGCCCGCCTCGATGCACTGTACGCCATTGAAGCCTTCGAACATGAAGTCTTCCGGGCGCAGCTCTTCGGCGTGGAAGTCCACCCCTTCGAGTACGTCGATCACCGTGGGCACCATGCGCTTGGTAAGCGTGAAGGTGCTGTCGTGCTTCGGATCGCAGCCAATCTGGAGCACGCGCTTGCCGAGCTTCGAGAAGGCTGCCGAGAGGTTGCTCGACGTGGTGCTCTTCCCGATGCCGCCCTTGCCGTACACGGCAATCACGAGCGCGCCTTCGATCTTCTGGTTCTCGTCCAGGTGCACCTGCAGGGAGCCGTCGCCGTCTCCGAGCGCGTCCACGATGGGGAGTTTCATTGTTGCCATGCTGCGTTACCCGTGGGGAGTGGGGGTGCTACAGGTTATGCCGCGTATACGCCTTCAAGTCGATCTTCCAGTTCCGCCGCCGCATCGCGCAGCGCTTCCAACGTTGCATCATCCGGCTGCCAGTAGCCGCGATCGTTCGCTTCGAGCAGGCGCTGCGCAATGCCCAGCGCCGCATCCGGATTGGCGTCAGCGATCCGCTTCCGCATCTCTTCGTCGAGCACGAAGGTCTTGCTGGCCTCCGCGTACACCCACTGCGGCACCGCGCCCTTGCCGCCGGTGGCCGACCATCCGAGAGTGGTCACGAGGTGGCCGGTGATGTTGCGCACGCCTTCGTACCCGTACTGAATCTGCGCTTCGTACCACTTGGGATTGAGCATCTTCGTGCGCGACTCCAGCTCGACCTGCTCCTTGAGCGTGCGCACCTTGCCCTGCCCCTGCCCGTAGTCCCCGAGGTACACCGCGGGCGTCTTGCCATCGTTCTGCTGCGCAATCACGCGCGTCATGCCACCGAGCGATTCCACGTACTGGTCGATGTCGGTGGCACCGAGGTCCACCGAGTCGAGCCCCTGGAACGACAGCGTGGCCTTGCCCAGCGCGCGCTTCATAAGCGCCGGCTGCGACTGCGGCTTGCCATCGGGGCCGTACGCGAAGCCCTTGCGCTGCACGAACAGGTCGGCGAGTTCGTTCTCGTCCTGCCACTTGCCCGTCTCGATGAGCAAGTTGACGTTCGACCCGTACGCGCCGTCGGCGTTGGAGAACACACGCAGCGACGCCTGCTCGATCGTGCAGCCGGTGTCGCGCATCGTGTCCAGCGCATGCTTGCGGATGAAGTTCATCTCCGGATCTTCCTCGGCCTTGGCGCACAACAACGACGCCTCGGCGAGCAACTTCACCTGCAACGGCAGCAGGTCGCGGAAGATCCCGGACAACGTGATCACCACGTCCACGCGCGGCCGGCCGAGGCTTTCGAGCGGCAGCAGACGCGCCCCGGTGAGACGCCCCACGCTGTCGAAGCGCGGCACCACACCCATCATGGCCATCACCTGCGCCAGCGGCGTGCCTTCGCTCTTCATGTTGTCGGTCCCCCACAGCACGACGGCCACCGTTTCGGGGAGCTCGCCGGTCTCCTGCTTGTGCTTGGCCAACAGCTGATCGGCGCGGCCGCGTCCCTCCAGCATCGCCGCCGCACTCGGCACGCGATACGGGTCGAAGCCATAGATGTTGCGCCCCGAGGGAAGCACCTGCGGATTGCGCAGCAGGTCGCCGCCCGGCGCCGGCTCCACGTAGCGCACGTCGAGTGCGCGCAGCACGCCTTCCACCTCGCGGTCTTCGCGCAGGGCGACGTCATAGCCCGCCAGCAATTCGAGATGTTGATCGAACTGCTTGTCGTTGGCGAGCCGCATGCCGCGCGCCTTGGCCTCGGCACGGCCGGCCTGCTGCGCCACGCGCAGATCAGTCTTGTGTACCAGCGTGTGTACGGCAGCATGCACGATGGCCTCCACCGCCGCGCCTTGCGTGTCGTCGCTGCGCTTATCGCCGTGCCCCGCCAGCACCGTTTCACCGATGCTGGGCAGCTCCACTTCCGGGCGGCCGCTGCGCGCCATTTCCACGAGCATCTCCACTCGCGCTTCCGGCGTCATGGGCTCACCCACCACATGGAGGCCCGTGGGAATGAGGCTGTACTCGAGCTCCAGCAGCTTCTCGCGGATATCGGCGATGCGCGCGTCGGTCTCCTGCGCCGTCCACGCCGGCTCGGCCGCCGCGAGTTCCACGGCCGCCGCCTGCTGCTGAACGAGTGTGCGCAGCTGCTCGGCTTCGGCCGCGCGGCCACCATCCATCTGCCGCCAGCGATCGAGGCTCGTCTTGAGATCGGCGAGACCGCGATAGAGCCCCGCGTTGCTCACCGGCGGCGTGAGATACGACACCAGCGTGGCGTTGCCACGGCGCTTGGCGAGCGTCCCTTCCGACGAGTTGTTGGACGCGTACAGGTACACGTTCGGCAGGTCGCCGATGAGGCGCTCCGGCCAACAGGTGGCGTCGAGCCCCGACTGCTTGCCGGGCATGAACTCGAGCGCGCCGTGCGTGCCGAAGTGCAGGACGGCGTCGGCCTTGTAGTCTTCCTTGAGCCAGCGATAGAACGCGCTGAACGCATGCGTGGGGGAGAAGCCGCCTTCGAACAGCAGACGCATCGGATCGCCTTCCCAGCCAAAGCTGGGCTGCACGCCCACGAACACGTTGCCGAACATGGCACCCATCACCTGGATGCTCTGCCCATCGGCGAGCTGACGCCCAGGCGCGGGACCCCACGTCTTTTCGATTTCCTTGAGGTACTTCTCGCGGCGTACGTGATCGTCCACCGGAATGCGGGTGTGCACATTGGCCGGCGCGCCGAACTGCTCCCGATTGCCCTGCGTGATACGCTCGCGCAGTTCGTCCACACTCGCCGGCAAGTCCACCGAGTAGCCGGCTTCCTTCATCTCCGCGAGCACACGCTGCAGTGACGGGAACACGGCGAGATACGCCGCTGAGCCCGTGTTGCCCGCGTTGGGCGGGAAGTTGAAGAGAATGATCGCGACCTTGCGCTCGGCGCGTGTCTTGCGACGCAGCGCCACCAGCTTGGCCACGCGCTCCGCCACGCGCTCGATGCGCTCCGGGATGGGCTCCGACGCCGCCGGCTTGCCCTCCACCGGATTGCCCTTGCCACCGTACACGGTGGGGACGATGGCGCCGTCGAGTTCGGGAATCGCGATCTGCAGCGTGGCCTGCAGCGGGTTGAGCCCGCGCGCATCACGCTGCCACTCTTCGATGGTCTGGAACTCGAGCGTCTGCAGCGTGAGGTACGGCACGTCGAGCTGCTTGAGCACCACCTGCGCGGCCGCCGAATCGTTGTACGCCGGCCCACCCACCAGCGAGAAGCCGGTGAGGTTGATCATCGCGTCGATGGTGGGCTCGCCACGCGCGTTCTTGAAGAACTTGTCGATGGCGGGACGCGCGTCGAGTGCACTCGAGAACCCGGCAATGACATGCAGCCCCCTCGCCTCGAGCCCCTTCACCACGGCGGCGTAGTGCGCCACGTTGCCCGCGAGCAGATACGAGCGCCCCACGAGTACGCCCACCGTGCCGATCTTGTGCTTCATCGACGGCAGAGCGCCGATCGTCTCGGTGATGCCGCGGTTCGGCAGCTCGGGGTGCCAGAGGCCGACTTCGGGGTACGTGACCGGCTGCTCGGGCTTGAGCGCGCCCTTGAACTTGGTGCGCGGGCCGGCAGCGTAGCGATCGACGGCGTACCGGATCATCTGCTCGATGTTCTCGTCGCTGCCGGCGAGCCAGTACTGAATGAGCAGCAGGTACGCGCGCACATCCTGCGCCGTCCCGGGGATGAACTTGAGCAGGTTGGGGAGCGTACGCAGCGCGCTCATCTGCCGCTCCCCGCTGCTCTTCCCGTCCCCGCGCGAGCCGCGGAGCTTCTTGAGCAGGGAGATCGGCGAGAACGGGGAGCGGCTTTCGCCGCCCATCATGTCGAACTTGCCGAGCTTCGTGCACTTCACGAGCTCGGGGGTGCAGAGCGCGCACAGCACGGCGTCGGCGTCGTTGCGACGGGCGAGCACGGCCGGCAGCACTTCGTTCGCATACTCTTCCTGGAAGAGCTGCGTACACACCACGATGTTGGCGCGCGCGATGTCCTGACGCGCACGTTCCGCCGCCTGTTTGTCGGTGTTGAAGTCGGCGGCGATGTGCATGGACACATGTAGCCCCGGAACGCTCTTGAGCCCCTGTTTGGCGCGTTCGAAGGCGTCAGCAAGGTGAGCGTCGAGCGTCGTGATGCAGACGCGCATTTCGGGAGTACGGGTGTCAGCGGCCATAGAATGCTTTGGCGTCGTACATGGTATCCACGGTGATCTCGGCGATCCCGCGATCGATCGCAAACCGTTCCGTGTTGCGGCGGACCTTGCCGCGCACGAAGAACGGAATCTTCTTGAGCTCCGCTTCCGCCGGGGGCAACCAGCGGGCGCTGGTGATCACGGCGGCAACGGGCGTGGCGGGCGTGATTTCGGACTCTTCCTCGGTGAGTCCAACGGCGCTGGCCGCCTCGGGCACGATGATCTCGTGCGATCCCGTGACGGTGGCCGTGCTGTAGGAATTTCCTGCTGGCGCCGCCGGTTCCCGCATCGGCGCAGCCTTGGGCGCGGCGTTGTGCAGGTGCGACGCGTGCCCGTCGCCGAACTCGAAGTCGTCGCGGAACATGTGCAGCAGATGTTCCTCGAGCCCCATCATCAGCGGGTGCACCCACGTATCGAAGATCACGTTGGCGCCTTCGAATCCCATCTGCGGCGAATGCCGGGCCGGCACGTCCTGCACATGAATGGGGGCGCTGATCACCGCACAGGGTACACCGAGCCGCTTCGCGATGTGGCGTTCCATCTGCGTGCCCAACACGAGCTCCGGCGCGAGTTCGCTCACCTTCTGCTCCACCGCGAGGTAATCGTCGCTGATGAGCGCTTCCACGCCGATCTTCGCCGCGTATTCGCGGATGGGGCGGGCGAACTCGCGTGAATAGGTGCCAATGCCGACCACCTCGAATCCCAGTTCGTCCTTCGCGATACGCGCCGCCGCCAGCACGTGCGTCGCGTCACCGAAGACGAACACCCGCTTGCCGGTGAGATAGGTGCTGTCCACCGAGCGCGAATACCACGGCAGCAACGACCGGCTGGCGTCCACCTGCGCCGCACCGGCGCGCTCGTGTTCGAGCAGCAGCTGCACGTCGATACCCGTGACCGTGCCGATCTCCTGCACGAACTCACGCGTGGCGAGCACGCCGATGGGCACCGTCTTCACGGTGGGCATGCGGAACGTCTTCTCGAGCCAGCGGGCCGCCGTATCCGCGACTTCCGGATACATCACGATATTGAAGTCGGCCTCGGGGATGCGACGGATGTCGGCCACCGTGGCGTTGTGCGGCGCGCACACGTGCACATCAACACCAAGGTCATGCAGCAGCCGCGTGATTTCGCGCACGTCGTCGCGATTGCGGAAGCCGAGTGCCGTGGCCCCCAGCAGGTTGGCGCGGGGGCGACGGTTTTCGCGACGCACCACGTCGATCACCGGCTCGCGCGTCGTGCCCGGCGGCGGCGCCAACGGCTGCAGCAGCGCGCGCACGAGGTGATAGAACGTTTCGCTGGCGCCCCAATTCTCCTTCTTGCTGTACGCCGGCAGCTCGAGCGGGACCACGGGCACCGGCAACGACATGCCTTGGGCCAGCGATCCCGGTTGGTCCTGGATGAGCTCCGCCGTGCACGACTCGCCCACCAGCAACGCGTCGGGTTTGAAGCGCTCGTAGGCGTCGCGCACGGAGGTCTTCACCAACTCCGCCGTGTCGCCCCCGAGATCGCGGGCCTGGAACGTGGTGTACGTCACAGGCGGGCGTCGATCCCGCCGCTCGATCATCGTGAAGAGCAGATCGGCGTAGGTATCGCCCTGCGGCGCGTGCAGCACGTAGTGCACGCCCGTCATGCTGGTGGCGATGCGCATCGCGCCGACGTGCGGCGGGCCCTCATAGGTCCAGAGCGTCAGTTCCATGGCCGCCTCAGACCGCGAGTCGCTGCGCCCGCTCGAGCGGGCGCGCAAAGAGTTCTGCCAGATCGCCCGCCTGCTCGAAGCCGTGCACGGGGGAGAAGACGAGTTCGATCGACCACTTGGTGCGCAGCCCCTCGGCTTCGAGCGGGTTGGCGAGGCCGAGCCCGCATACCGTGAGATCGGGGCGCGCGTCACGGCAGCGATCGAGCTGCTTCTCCACGTCCTGCCCTTCACTCACCTGGACGCTGGCCGGCAACCGCGACAGCTCGGCGTCGACGAGCAGGCGATCGAGATACGGTGTGCCCACTTCCACGAGCTCCATGCCGCACTCCTCGTGGAGGAAGCGCGCGAGCGGAATCTCGAGCTGCGAATCGGGGAACATGAACAGGCGCTTGCCCTCGAGGCGTTCACGGTAGCGCGTCAGCGCCACGCGAGCCCGCTCGGCGTTAGGCGCAATGGCCTGCGCGAAGTGCGCCGCGTCCACGCCCCACGCATCGGCGGCCGCCTTGAGCCACGCGGTGGTCCCGCCCACGCCGAAGGGATACGGGGCCGCCAGCAGCGTCGCCCCGCGCGCCACGAGCGCCCGCGCCGTGTCACTCAGGAAGGGCTGGGCCAGCAGCACGCGCGTGTTGGGACCCACCGGGGGCAACGCGCGGGCGCGCCGCGGCGGGAAGAAGTGCACCGGCCCGATCCCCAGCTTCGCGAACATGCGCGCGAACTGGTCCTCCACGACATCGGCCACCGTGCCCACCACCAACAACTCCGGCGCAGCACTCGTGCTCTCCGGCAGGTGCGGCACCATGCTCCGCAGGCAGGCGTCCTCGCCCTGCGTGAAGGTGGTCTCGATGCCGCTGCCACTATAGTTGAGGATGCGCACCTGCGGCATGAACTGCGTATTGAGCCGTTCCGCCGCGCGCGCGAGGTCCAACTTGATCACTTCCGACGGGCACGATCCCACCAGAAAGAGCGTGGCGATGTCGGGGCGGCGCGCCAGCAGCTGCTGCACCACCCGGTCGAGCTCGTCGTTCGCATCGGCGAGCCCGGCGAGATCACGCTCACTGAGAATAGCCGTGGCAAACCGCGGCTCGGCGAAGATCATCACGCCCGCCGCCGACTGCACGAGGTGCGCGCAGGTGCGCGACCCCACCACCAGAAAGAACGCGTCCTGCATCTTGCGATGCAGCCAGACGATGCCGGTCAGCCCGCAGAAGACCTCGCGCTGACCACGCTCGCGGATGACGGGCAACTCAAGCGCTGTACTCACGCGGCCTGCACCTCGGCGGCCCGGGCGGCCTTTTCCGCAGCTTCCTGCAGCCGGGCGGCCCGAAGCTTGAGAATGAATTGAATCGCGTTCACGGTGTAGGCGCCGTAGGCCACCAGCGCCATCCCCATGAGAAACCGTGGTTCCCACTCGAGGTACAGCCCGATCAGATAGGCCGTGTGCTGGCCGATCACGAAGAAGCTCACCACGTCTTCCCAGAAGAAGGATTCGTGGAACAGGTACTGCCCGAAGACCACCTTCTCCCAGATAGCGCCGGTCACCATGATGGTGTACAGCACCAGCGTCTTGACGACGATGGAGAGGTGGGCGGCCTCGAGGCCTTGGCCGGTCTTGAGGTACCGCAACACGAGGAACACGGAAACACCCATGACGAGGAACTGGACGGGCGCAAGGATCCCTTGCACCAGCGTCCACTTCGTTTCGTCGCGGCGCTTGCGTTCTTCGGGCGTGTACAAGCCCGTGCGTGGCGGTGAGGCCGACGCGAGATGTGAGACGGCGGCGTCGCTTGCCGCCGTCTGGGGGGTGGGCACAACAGTCATCAACGCCTTCTCTTCCGGGGGTTCGCTGCCCAGATGCCGCTCAAGGTGCGATCGGACCGGGTAGTTGTCAAGAAGAATTGACGTACACTTTTCTTGACAACTGGACCGCATGGTACCATTATCGCCGAGCATTCGTTATGGTGTGCCCGCACACCGGGCTCATCTCACCTCGCCATCGCGCCAAGGAGTCCTCGCGTCATGATCGGCGCGTCTCTCCCGCCTGCCGCTGTCGGCTCCCAACAGGTGATTGCCAGTCCGGGCTCCAACCCCGAGGCCATGGATCACCTAACTCCGCAGCGCACCGGCGAGCCCACCCTCGAACGCCTCGAGCGTCTCGAGCGCACCATCCAGAATGAACTCGTCCCGCGGCTCATGACGAGTCACCGCGTTGGGCCGGTCTCGCCGGCCATCGCCGCGGCCGCCGCGCGCGTCCTCTCCGAGACCGACGTGACTGCCTTCGTGACCGCCGTGCGCAGCCACGATGACACACGGGGCGCCCAGTTCATCCGGGGCGTACTGGCGGAAGGGGCCACCGTCGAAGCGGTGTACCTCGATCTGCTCGCCCCGTCTGCCCGCCGGCTGGGGGACATGTGGGACAACGACGAATGTGATTTCGTCGAGGTGACCGTCGCGCTCGGCCGCATGCAGCGCCTGCTGCGCGATCTCTCGCAGGTGTTCCTCTCCGAGTCCGGCCACACCGAGCCGGTGGGCAACATCCTGCTCACCTGCGTCCCCGGCGAGCAGCACACCCTCGGCATCATCATGGTCGGGGAGTTCCTGCTCCGCGACGGGTGGCGCGTATTGGTGGGGGCACCGTGGACGGACAGCGATCTGCTCAACATGGTCGCCAACGAGTGGTACGACGTGATCGGCTTCTCGGTGGGGACGGAAAACCGCCTATCGGTGTTGCGGCGTGACATCCGTCGTCTCAAGCAGGCGTCCTGCAACCCGAATGTGCAGATCATGGTGGGCGGCCAGCTGTTCGCCGAGGATGCCTCGCTCGCCGAGCAGGTCGGTGCGAACGCGATCGCCTCCGACGCACGCGAGGCGCCGACGATCGCCCGTGCGTTGCTCCCGGCCGCCCGTGCCGGTGCAGATGCCCACAGCGTGGAGGGCCCTGGCGCGTATGGCCAGTTCCGTGAAGCCATTCGACGCGACTAATCCCGCCTTCGGCGAGCTCGATGCCCGCTCCGCTGCCGCGCTGCTCGCGGTGGCGGGGGACATTGCGCTTGTCATGGATGGCGCGGGGGTCATTCGCGACGTGGCCGTCATGGGCGGCGGCGATTCCCAGTTCGACACGGCGGCGCAGTGGATCGGTCGGCCGTGGAACGAGACGGTCTCGGGGGACTCGCGCGCCAAGATCGACACGCTGGTGAAGGAAGCGGTGCACCAGGGCGTGTCGAAGCGGCGCCAGGTGAACCACGTGATGGGCGACGTCATGGACGTCCCGGTGTCGTACACCACGATCAAGCTGGGCCGCGATGGCAGCCTGGTGGCGGTCGGGCGCGACATGCGGCACGTGTCGGCGTTGCAGCAGCGGCTCGTGGAAGCCCAGCAGGCGATGGAGCGCGACTACTGGCGGCTGCGCCACGTGGAGACGCGCTATCGTCTGCTCTTTCAGTTGGCGAGCGACGGCATTCTGGTGCTCGACGCCTCGAACCTGAAGGTGCTCGACGCCAACACGGCGTCGGGCCAGATCTTCGGTGAGCCGACCGAGCGCCTCATTGGTCGGGCGTTCCCGTTCGGTATGGACGCGGTGGCGGCACGCGCCCTCGAGGACCTGCTGTCGGCGGCCCGCAGTGCCGGTCGGGCCGGCGAGGTCTCGCTGTCGCTCCATGGCGGCCGGGCGTTTCACGCGTCGGCGTCGTGCTTCCGCCAAGAGCAGGCCACCCTGCTGCTCGTGCGCTTCTCGCCGGCCGAATTGCCGCCGGTCGGCAGCAGCGGGGCGAACTCCCCGTCGCGGCTCCTCGACTTGCTCGAGCGCTCGCCCGACGCGTTCGTGGTCACCGATCTCGACGGCGCCATCCTCACCGCCAACCGCGCGTTTCTCGACATCACCGAACTGGCGAGCGAGGAACAGGTGCGGGGGACGCCGCTCGCCACGTATATCGGCCGGCCGGGGGCGGACTTTCCGGTGTTCACGAGCATGCTGCGCAAGAACGGCGTCGTGCGGCTCATGGCCACCTCCGCCCGTGGGCAGCACGGCAATCAGTCGGAGGTCGAGGTCTCGGCTGTGTGGGTCCCGGAGGGCGAGGAGCCGTGCATCGGCTTCACCATCCGCGACATCGGCCGCCGATTGGCGAGCGGCCCGCAGGGCGCGCGTGACCTCACGCGGGCGGTCGAAGAGCTGACCTCGCTCGTGGGACGCGTCTCGCTGCGGGATCTCGTGCGCGACACGGTCGATCTCGTGGAACGCCACTTCATAGAAGCGGCGCTGGAACTCACCAACGACAATCGGACCTCGGCGGCCGAGGTCCTCGGGGTGAGCCGACAAAGTCTCTACGTGAAACTGCGGCGACACCGGCTGGCGGCCCCGGGGAGCGACAAGGACGACGACGCCGGCGGGTAGCCCCGGCCCTTCCCCGGAACCGCGAGCGGGCCTCGGCCCCGCGTGAGATGCGCTGAACGCGCTCCGGGCTCTGTCGCACGAGGCCACTGTCAACTAAACTAGACACATATGGGCGTCAGCTACACAGAACGTACGGTCCCAGCGCGTTTGGACCCGAAGGCGGTCCTCACGCTGCTCAAGCCGGTCACTTGGTTCCCCCCGATGTGGGCGTTCACCTGCGGAGCGATCTCCGCAGGCGTACCGCTCTCGTCCGAGCGTGTATGGACGCTCGCGCTGGGAATCGGGCTGACGGGGCCGATGGTCTGTGCATCGAGCCAGGCGGTGAACGACTGGTTCGACCGGCATGTCGACGCGATCAATGAGCCCAACCGCCCCATACCGTCGGGGCGCATCCCCGGGCAGTGGGGACTCGCCATTGCCATCTTCTGGAGCGCGCTGTGTGTGGTGTGGGCGCTCCCCCTCGGCCGGTTCGGCTTGGCCGCCGTCGCCGTGGCGCTCGCCTTCTCGTGGGCGTATAGCGCCCCGCCGTTCCGCTTCAAGCGCAACGGATGGCTGGGTAACACGGCCGTCGGTTTCACCTATGAAGGGCTGGCGTGGATCACGGGCGCCGGCATCATGCTGGGCAACGTGCTGCCGCCTACGCCACTGCTGCTGCTCGCGGTGCTCTACAGCATCGGGGCCCACGGCATCATGACGTTGAATGACTTCAAGGCCATCGAGGGCGACCGGCAGATGGGGGTCAACTCCCTCCCTGTGTTGCTTGGTCCCACAGCAGCCGGGTGGGTGGCCTCGCTGGTGATGCTCGCCGCGCAGGCGGTGGTGATCGCGCTGCTGGTGTCGTGGGGGCGCCCCGGGTTTGCCACGGCGATCGGCGGTCTCGCGCTCGTGCAGGCGGGGCTCATGTGGTGGTTCGTGCAGAAGCCGATCGAACGGGCGCTGTATCTCAGCGCGTTTGGTGTGCCTTTCTATGTAAGCGGCATGATGGTGTCAGCCTTCGCCGTCCGTACGCTGCCCATGATCACCTCGTTCGGCGAGGCGCTCCGCTGATGGGCACTGCCGTGGCGCCGTCGCCGTCCACCGTCATCCGCTCCGGGGTCGCTGCATCGACTGCCGAAGTCGGGATGAGCTGGTGGCAGCTGACCCGCCTCGGGTTCGTGCAGGCGGCGATCGGCGCCGTGGTGGTCATGCTCACCACCACCATCAATCGCGTCATCGTGGTGGAGCTCGGGTTGCCGGCGCTCATTCCCGGCGTGCTCGTGGCGCTGCACTTCGCCGTGCAGCTGTACCTGCGGCCGCGACTCGGCCACGACAGCGATGGCCATGGCCGTCGGACGCCCTGGATTCTGGGCGGCATGCTGGTGTGCGCGCTCGGTGGCTTGGGTGTCGCCGCGAGCATCCCGGTGATGGCGCGCAATACGATGCTCGGTGTGGCCCTCGCCGCGCTGGCCAGCATGCTGCTGGGTGCCGGGGTGAGCGCGTCGGGTACGCCGCTGTTGGCGCTCATGAGTGAGCGCGCGAAGCCGTCGCAGCGCGCGGGTGCCGCCGCGATCACGTGGATTCTGATGATCGTGGGCATCATCATCACGGCTGCGACCTCGGGCAGCCTGCTCGATCCGTTCTCGTTCGAGCGACTCATCGCGGTGGCCGGCGGGATCGGTGTGGTGGGCTTGGTCGTGTCGTGGCTGGCGACGCTCGGCGTGGAGCGCGGCCCGCGCCCCGTGATGCCGGCGGCCGCCGAATCCGCGCATCAGGGCGCGTTCATGGCGACGTTCCGCACCGTGTGGGAGGAGCCGGCGGCGCGACTGTTCTCGGGATTCATCTTCTTCGCGATGTTCGCCTACAGCGCGCAGGATCTCATCCTCGAGCCGTTTGCCGGCCTCGCGTTCGGCATGACGCCCGGGGAAAGCACCAAGCTGTCGGGCGCGCACCACGGCGGCGTACTGGGCGGCATGATCGTGGCAGCCCTGATCGCCACGCGCACCGGGCAGCTTCGCCAGTGGGCGGCAGCGGGGTGTGCGGCGTCGGCGCTCGCGTATCTGGCCATGGTGGCATCCCCGGCGCTGGCGAGCCGTGAGCTGTTCACGGTGATCGTGGTGCTCCTCGGCCTGTCCAACGGCGTCTTCGCCATTGGCGCGATCGGCTCCATGATGGCGCTCACGGGCGACAAGACGGACGGCCGCGCCGGGTTGCGGCTCGGCGTGTTCGGCGCCGCACAGGCGCTGGCCTACGCCATCGGGACGATGTCGGGCGCCGCCGGTGTGGATCTGGCGCGCGCCGTGCTCGAGTCGCCGCTACGCGGTTATCTGGCAGTGTTCGCCGTGCAGGCCCTGCTCTTTGGTGGTTCGGCGTGGCTCGCCCTCCGCAGCGCGTCGAGCGAGCGGGCCAACGATGTGTTCCGTCAGCGCGGCGAGATGCTGCAGGCGGTCATTCAATGAGCGACATGGAGAACGGGCCAGTGAACGAATCGCTCGAGAACGAACGGCTCACCCAGCTCGAACGCGCGATGCCGGTGGAAGACGGCGAGCTGTTCGATGTGGTCGTAGTGGGTGGTGGCCCCGCGGGCGCCACGGCGGCGCACGAGCTCGCCTGTGCCGGTCGCAAGGTGCTGCTGCTCGACCGGGCCTGGCGCACCAAGCCATGTGGCGGTGCGGTGCCCCCGCAGTTGCTGCGCGATTTCAAGATTCCGCCCTCGCTGCTGGTCGCGCGCGTGAACACCGCCCGCGTGATCTCGCCCACCGCCAAGAAGGTGGACATCCCGGTGGGCGATGGCTTCGTGGGCATGGTCGACCGTGACACGTTCGACGAATGGCTGCGCGTACGGGCGGCGCAGTCGGGCGTGGTGCGCCGAACGGGCGCCTTCACCCAGTTTTCGCGCGACGCCGATGGCACGGCGATCATTACGTACACTGAAGGGCGCTCGCGCCACGGCGCGACGCGCTACGTGCGCGCCCGGTTTGTCATCGGCGCCGACGGGGCGCTGTCGCCGGTGGCGCGCCAGTGCATTCCGGGATCGCACAAGGCGAAGCATGTCTTCGCGTACCACGAGATCGTGAAGTCGCCGCACCGCGACAGCGATGTGTTCGGCCACGACCGGGTCGATGTGTACTACAACGCCCCGCTGTCCCCGGACTTCTACGCCTGGGTGTTTCCGCACGGCCCCACCACCTCCATCGGCACCGGCACCTTCCAGAAGGGGTTCGGACTCAAGGAAGCGGTGGCCCGCCTGCGCGCGGACACCGGGATGGACGGACTGGAGACGATCCGCCGCGAAGGCGCCCCCATTCCCATCAAGCCACTGCCCCGCTGGGACAATGGCCGGGACGTGGTGGTGGCGGGTGATGCGGCCGGCGTAGTGGCGCCGGCGAGCGGAGAAGGCATCTTCTACGCCATGACCGGTGGTCGTCTGGCGGCGGATGCCGTGGAAGAGGCGTTGCAGACCGGCAAGGCCTCGGCGCTGCGCGCTGCGCGGCGGCGGTTCATGCGCCTGCACGGCCCCGTGTTCTTCGTACTCGATGTGATGCAGAGCTTCTGGTACACCACCGACAACCGGCGTGAACGCTTCGTCGCAATCTGCCGGGATCGGGATGTGCAGCAACTGACGTTCGACGGATACATGCGTAAACAGCTCGTGCGAGCCAAGCCCATGTCGCACGTGCGCATTTTCTTCAAGAACCTGGCGCATCTGGCCGGGCTCGCGCCCGCCTGATCACAGACTCCGCATCCCCTCCCCGATGCTGATTTCGATCGCCATCGACTTCCGCCACGCCGATGTGGCAACCCGTGAGCGCTTCCACCTCTCCGAGGAACGCCTCACGCAGTTGTATCGCACGGCGCGCACCGAAGTGATCACCGAATCCGCGCTCATCTCCACGTGCAATCGCACGGAGCTGTATGCGTGGGTGGACAGCGATGATCCCCATGTTATCGAGCGCTCGGTCCAAGTGCTCGCGCGCCGCTGGATGCGCACCCGGTCGGAAGGCGACCAGTTGCTCACCACCGCAACACGCCGCGAGGGACGCGATGCCGCCGAGCATGTGGTGCGCATCGCCTCCGGATTGGAATCGCAGGTGCTGGGTGATGGGCAGATTCTCGGGCAGCTCAAAGCCGCGTACAAGCGCGCCTCGCGCGGGCAGGCGGCGGGTCCGGTACTGCATCGCCTGTTCGAAACCGCGCTGCGCGCAGGCAAGCGGGTACAGACCGAAACGTCGCTGACCGCCGGACGTAACTCCGTGGGCGCCGAGGCGGCGATCACCGCGTCGCAGCGCTTCGGGAATCTCGAGAATGCACGGTGCGTGGTGATCGGGGCGGGCAAGACGGGCGCCCGGGCGGCCAAACAGCTGCACAAGCTTGGCGCGCGCGACATCGTCGTGGTGAACCGCACCTTCGAGAACGCACAGAGCCTGGCGGGCATGGTGGGTGGCCGTGCGGCGGCGTGGGATGCGCTGCATGTCGAGGCCGCGATGGCCGACGTGGTGATCGTTGCCACGGGCAGCGAAGTGCCGGTGGTGGAAGCCGCGTCGCTGCGCCGGGCGCGCGAAGCGTGCGCCGCCACGGGCTACGCGCTGCTCATGATGGACCTCAGTGTCCCGCGCAACATCGATCCGGCGGTCACCGAGGAGACGGGCATTACGCTCATCGATCTCGACACGTTGCATCAACCGTTGGTCTCGGCCGAAGTGATGCGCAAGGATGCCGTGCCGTACGCGGAAACGATCTGCGCTGGCGAGACCGACGCATTCATGGATTGGCTGGCCACGATGCCGGCGCGCGACGCGATCAAGCCGTTGCGTGAAGCGCTCGAAGATGTGGCGCGCCGTGAAGTGGCCTTCCACTCGAAGGACGACAGCGTGGCGGAGAAGGCCGCGTCGCGCATCGTCGCGAAGCTGCTCGCCGGTCCCATGGCGGCGCTGCGTCGCGCCGTGCAGCGCGGCGAACCGCTCGACCAGCACGCGATGATGCTGCTCGAAATGTTCGCCCCCGCCGGTGGTGCGGGTGCGGGCGCGTCGGACATGCGCCGGACCGGGTCGCATCGCGCGGTGGCCCCGGCCCAAGCCAACGGGACAGCGGCCGCGGGGAAACCAACGCCGAAGACCGGATCGCCGACACCGTCGAACGTGGCGGCCGCGGCGGTCAGCGGCACACGCGAAACGCCACCGCTCGTCGCCTCGCAGCACTTCAACTGATGTGATGCAGACGGCGACGCACCGCCTCCGGGCCGTGCGTCGCCGTCGTAGCTTTACCATTCGAGTTGCCCGACCCACGGCAACCCGAGATCACCCGGGCTCTCGCGAGTCCGCCACTCCCCTGGCTATGAACGACCTGTTGTTGCGTGCGCTGCGCCGCGAGCGCGTAGAACGTCCCCCCGTGTGGATGATGCGTCAGGCTGGCCGCTATCTCGCCGAGTACCGTGCGGTACGGGCGAAGAGTGATTTCCTTACGATGTGCCGCACGCCGGAACTCGCGACGGAGGTCACGCTGCAGCCGATCGATCTCGTCGGCGTGGATGCCGCCATCATCTTCAGCGACATCCTCGTCGTGCCGGAAGCGATGGGGATGCATCTGACCCTCGACGAAGGCGTCGGCCCGCAGTTCCCGTCGCCCATCCGTTCGACGGCCGATCTCGCGCGCCTCAATCCGGTGGTGCCACAGGAGCAGCTCGGCTACATGCTCGACGCCCTTCGCATGACGAAGCGCGAGCTCAACGGCCGTGTCCCGCTCATCGGCTTCGCCGGCGCACCGTGGACGCTGGCCGCCTACATGGTGGAAGGCAAAGGCACGAAGCAGTTCGCGGTGGCCAAGAAGATGCTCTTCGAACAGCCGGCGCTCGCGCACGCGCTGCTCGACAAGCTCGCCACGGCCGTGGGCGACTTCCTCGTGGCGCAGGTGGAAGCCGGTGCACAGGTGGTGCAGCTGTTCGAGTCGTGGGCCGGCGCACTGGGCCCGCACGAGTTCCGTACCTTCGCCCTGCCCTACCTCGCCAAGGCGGCGCTGCGCGCACGTGAAGCCGGTGTGCCGGTCATCGTGTTCGCGCCCGGCGGTGGGTGGGCGCTGAGCGAAATCGCCGCGGCCACGCAGGCCGATGCGATTGGCGTGGACTGGCACACCACGCCGCACGATGCCCGCCGGCAGACGGACCCGTTCAACGTCGCGTTGCAGGGTAATCTCGACCCGTGCACGCTGTACGCGCCGACGGACGAGATTCGTCGCCGTACGCACGAGATGATCGCGGCGTTCGGACCGGTGGGACACGTGGCCAACCTGGGCCATGGCATTCTCCCGGACATGAAGCCGGATCACGCGCGCGCTTTCATCAACGCCGTGAAGGAGTGGGAATGGACGGAGGAGCGCATCGCCGCCCATCAGGCGCGGACGCCCTTCTCGCAGCTGGCGGGTATAGCATGACCGTCGCCACCCATCCCGACGAACTCCGCGCGGCCGCGCCGGCGCCCGCCGTGAACCGGCGCAGCGATGTCACGCGCTGGATCGCCGGGCTGCACGACGAGCTCACGTCGTTCTTCGGTCGTCTCGACCGCGGCGGCACCTTCACCGAAGACCGCTGGGAACGCCCCGGCGGCGGCGGTGGTGTGGCGCGCGTGATGACCGACGGGGTGACGTTCGAAAAGGCCGGCATCAATCGGTCGGCCGTGATGGGCGTGCTGCCGGCGGCGGCGGCCCAGCGACTCGGCGGACGCGGCGCAGCCACGGGGTCGACGCACTTCTTCGCCACCGGCGTGAGCCTCGTGGTGCATCCGCGCAGCCCGAAGGTGCCCACCGTGCATCTCAACGTGCGCTACTTCGAGCTCACCGATGAGGCGGGCAACATCACCGACTGCTGGTTCGGCGGCGGGACCGATCTCACGCCGTTCTATCCGCACGAAGACGATGCGCGGGCTTTCCATATGGCGCTGCGCGACATGTGCGACCGGCACCATACTGGGCTCTATTCCACGTGCAAGAAGTGGTGTGACGAGTACTTCGTGAACACGCACCGCGACAACGAAGCGCGCGGCATCGGTGGCGTGTTCTTCGATCATCTGCGGGCAGAGGCAGAGCCGTACCACCTCGATTTCGAGAGCGCGCAGGCGTTCGTGACCGACGTGGCCCGTGTGCTGCGCCAGGCGTACGAACCCATCGTCGATCGGCGGCGGGACGAGGCGTTCGGCGACGCCGAGCGTGAGTTCCAGCTCGTCCGGCGTGGCCGGTACGTGGAGTTCAACCTCGTGCACGATCGCGGCACGACCTTCGGCCTGCAGACGAATGCGCGCGTGGAAAGCGTGCTCATGAGCCTCCCGCCGTTGGCGATGTGGCAGTATGCCCCCCGGTATTCTCCGGGTTCCTTCGAAGCTCGGCTACAGCGGATGCTTGAGCCACGCGACTGGGTTGGTGACGTCACTGGAGCGTGAACCATGCGGGTGCTTGCGGACATGATCGACAACGTGCCGCCGATTGAAGGCGACGGAGGCGACCAGCGCTCCGTCGCTGTTGTTGGGGCAGGCATCACGGGACTCGTGGCAGCGTGGGAGCTGCGCCGTCGCGGCGTAAACGTCACGCTGTACGAAGCAAGCGGTCATGCGGGCGGAGCCATTCGCACGACACACGCGGACGGGTTTCTGGCCGAGCACGGGCCGAACTCGTTCGTCACGTCGCCCGCGGTGGAAACACTGCTGCAGCAGCTCGACCTGCAGGACGATGTGGTGGAAGCCAATCCCGGCGCGAACCGGCGGTATGTGGTGCGCGAGGGGCGTCTGATGCCCTTCCCGCTCACGCCGGTGAGCATGTTGAGTACGGGGCTCCTGTCGTTCAAGGCGAAGCTCCGTGTGTTGCTGGAGCCACTCGTGCGCACGCGTACGCAGGAGGACGACGAGTCGGTGGCGAGCTTCGTCCGGCGCCGTCTGGGCCGTGAAGTACTCGACTACGCCGTGGACCCGTTCATCTCGGGCATTTTCGCCGGTGATCCGGAGACGCTGAGCATGGCTCACGCCTTCCCGCGGGTGGCCGAGCTGGAGCGCCGCCACGGGTCGCTGTCGAAGGGGCTCATGATGCAGCGCAAGCAGTTCGCCGGTGGCGAGCACGGCGACGATACGGCGGGGATGACGGCCGACACGAAGGGGCATCTGATGTCGTCGTCGGCGCCGATGCGTGCACGCCTCATCAGTTTCGTGGACGGCATGCAGACACTCACGGACACGCTCGAGGCATCGCTCGCGGGCACGCTCAGGCTCGGCTGTCCGGTGCGACTGGTGCACCGTCAGGACACGCGCTGGGTGGTGGACGCGGGACAGGACGGCGCGGCGCGTTCGCGCCTCGTGGACGCCGTGGTGATGGCGACACCGGCGCACGTGCTCGCGGCCATGGAGTTGCCGGCGGCGATGCGCAAGTTCGCGGCGCCCATCGAACGCGTGGAATATCCCAGCGTGAGCACGCTGACCCTGGGCTTCCGTCGCGAGGATGTGGCGCACGCGCTCGTTGGGTTCGGGGTGCTCATTCCTGCGGCCGAACGGCGCACGCTACTGGGCGCGCTGTTCAGTTCGTCGCTGTTTCCGAGCCGTTCGCCTGAGGAGTGCGTGACCATCACCTGCTTCGTGGGTGGTGCGCGGCAGGCCGACCGGGCGCGGGAGGACACCGACCTCCTCGTGGAGCGGGTGCTGGTGGACCTGCGCCAACTACTCGGCGTGCGTGGCGAGCCGGTGTTCGTCAAGCACGTGTACTGGTCGCGTGCGATTCCGCAGTACACGGTGGGCTATCAGGCCGTGAAGGATGCCGCCGATGCCACCGAGCAGCAGAACCCGGGGCTCTACCTCGCCGGCAACTACCGCAACGGCGTGAGCGTGGGCGACTGCATCGCGAGTGGACAGCAGGTGGCGGAGCGGGTGGCGGCGTACCTGGCTCGGGCGGGGTCGTAGGAACAGCGGGACTGCGGAAGCTGGTGCTACGGGAGCTTGTGCTGCGGGAGCTTGTGCTGCGGGAGCTTGTGCTACGGGAGCTTGTGCTACGGGATATGCAACAACGGGAACTGCGCGATCGCGTGGTTCCCGTTGTCGCTTCGCGTGGGGCGTTTCTCGTGGTTCCATATTCCGTGCCCTTCGCTTCCGTTTCTTCAGCTTCCGTCCCACGAGCTTCCGTCCCACGAGCTTCCGGCGCTCGCCGACTGGCGCACGCCGCCGTATCGCGCGAAGCTTCGGTATGAATCTGGATCTTCTGGCTGTCGGTCCCCATCGCGACGATGTGGAGCTCACCTGCGGGGGCACGCTCATCAAGGCCGTCGATGACGGTAAGCGTGTCGGCATTCTCGATCTCACGCAGGGGGAGATGGGCACGCGTGGGTCGGCCGAATTGCGGGCGCAGGAAGCGGAAACGGCGCGTGCGCTGATGGGCGTGCATGTGCGAGAAAATCTCGGGTTGCCCGATGCGGGCATCACGAACGACGACGCCACGCGCGCCAAGCTGGTACAGATGATCCGCAAGCTGCGGCCGCGGGTGGTGATTGCGCCGGCGCCGCGTGGGCGACACCCGGATCATCGTCGCACGACAGAGCTCGTTCGCGATGCGTGCTTTCTGGCGGGGCTTCGCAAGTATGCGCCGGGCGAGCACGAGGCGTTCCGGCCGCTCAAGCTGCTGCATGTGATCGCCTATCGGGAAGACTACACCAAGCCCACGTTCGTGGTGGACATCACGGCGCAGTTCGAGCGCAAGCTCGCCGCGATCAAGGTGTACGGCTCACAGTTCGACGGGCTCACGCAGGCCGGCGAAGTGTACCCCAATGGCGAGCCGCTGTACGACATCGTACGGCATCACGCGGCCCACTACGGGTCGCTCATCCGCCAGCAGTACGGCGAGCCGTTCTTCACCGACGAGACGATGGAAGTGGCCGATGTCACGTCGCTTGGCGTGTCCACGTTCTGATCGCGTGATGCGACATCGCGTATTGGTCGCAGCGGCCGCGTGGTGGTGTGTCGCCTGCAGCGCCCCGCGTCCGGAGCCGGGCGGTGAGACGCCTGCGACGTCGGCGGCGACCGGCACATGGTGCGACAAGCTGCCGCGCGTGGAGAACCGCGGCTTTGCTCGCGTGGATGTCCCGAGCGCGTGGCACGAGGTATACCAGGTGGAGCCCGGCGTCTTCGCCATCACGGAACCGCGACAGTTCCAGGAGGCGATTTCGTATCTCATCGTGGGCGACTCGAGCGCGGTGCTCTTCGACAGCGGCATCGGATTGGTTCCGCTGGCGCCCGTGGTGAAGGCGCTAACCGCGTTGCCGGTGCGCGTGCTCAATTCGCACTCGCACTTCGATCACGTGGGGGCCAATCACGAGTTCGACCAGGTGCTCGCGCTCGACACACCGTTCACGCGTGCCAACGAGGCGGGCAAGCCACACGAGCGCATCGCGGATGAGGTAGCGCCCACGGCGTTCTGCGGCGCGGCGCCGAGCGGTGCCGATACGGCAGCGTTTCGTTCGCAGCCGTGGCAGGTGACGCGACGCGTGAAGCTCGGCGATACGCTGGCCGTTGGTGGACGGACCTTGGAGATCGTGGCGGCGCCGGGGCACACGCCCGATGCCATCGTCCTGCTCGACCGCGCCAATGGCCTGCTCTTCACCGGCGATACCTTCTACGAGTCGACGCTGTGGTTCTTCGCCGCCGAGACGGACATCGGCGCGTACGAGCAGACCATGCAGCGATTGGCCGCCCTCGCGCCGTCGCTGCGCCGGGTGCTGCCGGCGCACAATACGGTATCGGCATCCCCTGCCCGCCTGCAGATGGTGGCCGATGCCGTTGGTGAGTTGCGACGGGGAGGCGGCGTACGCGAGGTGGACGGTGAACGGGAGCGGGTCACGGTCGGCGATGTGCGCTTTCTCATTCGACGGGCCGCCCCCTAGCCGATTCATGTCCTCGGCTTCTCGGTAGATTGTTGCCCATGTCTCTTCGCAATCAGCAGCTCCTCGACATTTCCGTGCCCATGGGGGCCGCCACCCCCGAGTGGCCCGGTGACCAGCCGTTTCATTGCGGGTGGACCTGCCGACGCGAGAGTGGCGACAGTGTGAATCTCGCCGCCGTCACCACGAGCTTTCACGTGGGCACCCACGCCGATGCGCCGCTGCACGTGCACTCGGCGTGGCCCGCCTCGGAAGCGCTGGAGCTCGAGGCGTTCGTGGGACCGGCGCGCGTGGTGGCGCTGCCCGCCGACTGGCCGGTGTCGCAGGACCTCGACGTAATGCATGTCATCGACTTGCTCGGCGGCATCGTGCCGCTGCGTGTGCTACTACGCACCGGCTATTCGGTGGCCGCAGGCACCTTCCCCGCCGACTGGCCGTGCCTCACGCGCGATGCCGCGGAGTGGCTGAGCAATCAGGGGCTGCGCCTGTGGGGCGTGGATGCACCGAGCGTGGATCGCCGCGAGTCGAAGACGCTCGACGTACATCATGCATTGCTGGGGCAGAACGCGTTCGTGCTCGAGAATCTCGACCTGCGTGATGTGGCGCCTGGCGCGTACGAGTTGCTTGCGCCGCCACTGTCGGTGCATGGCGCGGATGCGGCGCCGGTGCGGGCGTTGCTGCGAAGTGTGGTGCGGGGCTAGCTGTCGCCTCTCCCGCGCAGCGCTTCGATGCGGGATTCGATCTGCGCCGGCGTGAACATCGCATCGGCGATCTTCGCGATCTCCTCGGCCTCACGCCACGCCTGCTCGAGCAATTGCAGTTCGCCTTCCATGGCGCGGCGTTCGGTTTCCTCGTGCAGCGCCATTTCGAGGGCGAGGCGGTCGCGGACGTCGAGCGTGTGGAGGGCGCCGGGGATCTTTCGCACCATCGAGCGTTTGTCGGAGTGCCAGGTTTTCGCCGGCACCCCCCAACGATCATCGCCCGGCTGCCATCCGCTGCGCTGCTGCACACTCGTCCATACGCGCATTGGATCGCCCGCCTGATCGAGCAGTTGCACCGCCTCCTGCACCTTCGCTCGAGAGCCCCCGAATCGGTTCACGGTCGGCATGAGTCGCTGTGCGGCCCGCATCGCGTCTTCACCGACGAGTAGGTGTGTGCCCTCTACGCTCTCGAGTCGCAGTCGGAGTTCGTCGGAATGCGCCGATCGTTCGAGCACGCTCATGCGCGCATGCTTTCGCTGCAGCTCCACCAGTTTGCCGCCCGCCAGCGCCACATGTCCGATGGACTTGCTCTGGCGTCCGTTGATGAGGGCGTCCCAGATGCCACCATTGGCGTAGATCCCGGCGAAGCTGCCGACGCTCGCCCCGAGCGCGGAGACACCGGCAATGAGGGCCACGGCACTCCCCACCACCGTCCCGGTCACCAAGAGCTGCCGCTTCCGCCGCTGGCCGAACTGATCGCCATAGCGCCACGCCGCCATCTCGGGGCGCTGCGGTTCCCCGATACGAATGAGGTCCACGCCTTCGCGGAGTCGGGCGAGCCCCACCTGGTCGGTGCTCACACGCAGCTTGGTGCCGCGGAAGCGCTCCTCCATGGCCTCGATGGCTTCCCAGCGTTCCTCGAGCGGGGAGAGGTTCCAGCGCCCGCAGCCACGGCACACCACCCACAGGCGTCCCTGCCGGCCGTCGAAGGCCAGCCGGGAGCCCACGGGAAACCGCTCAAAGGCCTCGTTCCGGCCGAGGTCGGTGGTGCAGTGGAAGCAGGTGGAGAACACGAGGAAGGGTTCGGGTAGGGGGTTGTACGGACACGGGCGATCCGTGGTTCCACCGTGATTTCTCGCTTAGTTTGGTGGAATGGCCTCCTCCCCCGTCTACCTCGACCACGCCGCGACCACGCCGGTGCGCGACGAGGTCATGGCCGCGATGGCCCCCTTCTTCGGCCCGCGCTTCGGTAACCCCAGCAGTGTGCACCGCTGGGGGCGTGAAGCGCGGGTGGCGCTCGACGAAGCCCGTGAACGGCTGGCCGCCTGCCTTGGCGCCAACGCCGACGAGGTGTGCTTCACCTCGGGTGGAACAGAAGGCGACAACTTCGCCGTGCTGGGCGTGTACCGCACGCTCAAGGCGCAGGGGCGCACCGCGGCCATCACCACGCCCATCGAGCACAAGGCCGTGCTCGCTGCCGTCCATCAGGTGGCACACGAGGGCGGCGAAGAGCGTCTGGTGCGCGTTACCGGCGACGGACTGGTGGACATGGGCCACTTCGCGTCGCTACTCGACGGGCGCGCGGCGATCGCAAGTGTGATGTGGGTGAACAACGAAGTGGGCGTGATTCAGGATGTCCCTGCCCTCGCGGCGCAGACCAAGGCCGCCGGCGCCGTGTTCCACACCGACGGGGTGCAGGCGTTCGGCAAGGTCCACATTGACGCCCGCACGCAGCCGTTCGACCTGCTCACCATCTCGGGACACAAGATCGGCGCCCCCAAGGGCATCGGGGCGCTGTACATCCGTCGCGACACGCCACTCGAACCGCTGGCCCACGGCGGCTCGCAGGAGCGCGGTCGCCGCCCCGGCACCGAGAACGTGGCCTTCGCCATCGGGCTCGCCACGGCGGCCGAACTGGCGGTCGCCGAGCACAACGCCGAGCAGACCCGGTTGCTGGCGCTGCGTAGCTTCCTCGAGAACGGCCTGCGCGAGCGCATTCCGGGCGCGGTGATTCACGGCGCCGGCGCCCCGCGCGCGGCGCATGTAGTGAACGTCTCCATTCCGGGCACCAACAGCGAGTCGCTGCTCATGGCGCTCGATCTGCGCGGCATCGCCTGCAGCGCCGGCAGTGCCTGCCAGAGCGGAAGCGTGTCGGCGAGTCACGTACTCACGGCCATGGGCGTCGCTCCCGAACTCGCCAATGCCGCGCTGCGTTTGTCGCTCGGCTGTCTTAGCACGACCGAATGCGTCACGCGTACGGTGGAGGTGCTGGCCACGCTGGCCGAGAAGGCGCGCGACGTGAAGAACGCGGCGGTGTTCGAGACGGTCGAGTTCTGAACAACGCGTATACACGGAGAGCACGGAGCATTGTGAGGGCACAGAGAACGACCTTGCACAGACCGGTTCTCCGTGGCCTCACCGCACTCGGTGAACTCCGTGATCACGCGTCCCACCACCGCCAATGCATACTCAGCTGAACCCGCCACTCGTTCCCAGTAAGGGCGATCGCGTCCTCGTCGCCATGAGCGGTGGCGTGGACTCGAGCGTGGCCGCGGCGTTGCTCGTGGAAGCCGGCTGCGATGTGGTGGGCGTGACGATGAAACTGCACGGCGACGGCGCCGATGTGCCCGACCGTCCCTGCTGCTCACTCGACGCCACCAGTGATGCGCGCCGCGTGTGCGAAAAGCTCGGCATCCCGCACTACGTCACCAACCTCGTGGATCACTTCGGGCACGACGTGCTCGATGATTTTGTCCAGGAGTACGCACGCGGCCGAACGCCTATTCCCTGCGTGCGCTGCAACACCTTCACGAAGTTCCGCGATCTGCTCGACAAGGCCGATGCCATCGACGCGCGCTGGCTTGCGACCGGGCACTACGCGCGCATGGGGCGGGTGGGCAATGACGCGGTGATGCTGCGCGGCCTCGATGCCGGCAAGGACCAGAGCTATTTCCTCTGGGGCATCGATCGCGGCGTGCTCGATCGTCTCGTACTGCCCATTGGCACGCAGACCAAAGCGGAGACGCGCGACATCGCGCGCCGCTTCGGCCTGCGTACCGCCGAGAAGATTGAGAGCCAGGACATCTGCTTCGTGCCCGATGGCGATCACGTGCGCGTGATTCGCGAGCATCTTGGCAGTGATGCGCCCGCGTTGCAGCGTGGCCCCATTCGGCTCGCCAGCGGCGATGTGGTAGGCGAACACGAGGGCTTTGCGCAGTTCACCATCGGCCAGCGCAAAGGCCTGCCCGGCGGCTTCGGCGCGCCCATGTTCGTGGTGGAGATCGTCCCGTCGGAACGCGCGGTGGTGATCGGCCCGCGCGAAGCGTTGCTGGGCCGAGGCCTCGAAGCGCGTGAGCTCAATTGGCTCTACGATGTACCGGCGGAAGGGAGCACCGTGCAGGTACAGGTGCGCAATCGCGCCAAGCCGTCGCCGGCTACCATCGTGCGGCTCGACGGCGACGCGATCGAACTCGCGCTCGACGAACCCGTGCAGGCCATCTCACCCGGCCAGTCGCTCGTGATCTATGACGGCGACCTCGTACTCGGCGGCGGCGTGATCGAGCGCGGCATGCGCGCGGCGCCGAGTCGGCGGTTACCGCTGCTGGCTGGCTGAGCTGATCAACGCGTAAGCTGTTCCTTCGGCGTGGTCATCACGGCCACCATCATGTCGCTCGTGACGTTGAGCAGCGTCTTGAACATGTCCGGCAGCGTATCGAGCGCGATGAGAATACCGATGCCTTCCACCGGCAGGCCAATACTCGTGTAGAGCGGCACCTGCAACAGCATGCCGCCGCTCGGGATGCCGGGGGTGCTGAAGTTGAGCACCACGCTCGACGCGGCGACCAGCGCCAGATTCGCCGTGCTGAGATCAATGCCGTACAGCTTCGCGACGAACAGCGCGCCCACGACCCAGTAGATCGCACTCGTGAGCTTGAAGACGCTCGCGCACAGTGGCAGCACGAAGCCGGTCGCCGTGGGCGGCAGCTTCAGCATGTCCGTGGCGCTCTTCACCATGGCGGGCAGGCTCGCGAGTGAACTGCGGGAGCCCATGCCCACCACACTGGCGGGCACCATGGCGCGCGCGAACGTGAGCACAGACACGCGCCCAGAGAGCGCAATCACCACATAGATGCCGGCCGTGGCGATGAGGTGGAGCACGATGTTCACGATGAAGTAGAAGCCGATGGCCCCGAGCACGTTGGTACCGAGCTTCTGTCCCAGCACGGTGGCCAGCGCGAAGATGCCGATGCCACCGAGGGCGAGCATCCACCGCACCACCACGAGCATGGTGTCGGCCATGCCGCGGAAGAACCCGAGCTGCGCCATGCGTGGCCCCTCGGCCACACGCCCGAGCGCAAACGCGTAGAGCAGCGTGAACAGCACCACCGGTAGCAGCGTACCGTCGGCGGCGGCCTTGATGGGATTGAGCGGAATGAGCGACAGGATGAACGTGCGCACCGACAACGCATCGGCCGGCGGCACATCGATCTTGGCAGTGGCGCGCAGTCGCGCCGTGGCGGCCGGGTCGAGCACCAGCGACTCGAACCACACGCTCGACACGACGCTCGAGAACACGGCGCACGCGACGAGCAAAAGCAGCATCCACCCGAACGCTTTGGCGCCTACACTCCCGGTTTGCCGCAAATCGTCACCGCCGGCCACCCCCACGATCAGCAACGGCACGACCAGCGGGATGACCGTCATGCGCACCGCGTTGATCCACGCCGTGCCGATGATGTCGAGGGTGGCGAGCAGCCCGCGGGTGAACGCGGCAGGCTCCGTCTCGTGGGACAGCAGCATGCCCAGGGCGAGCCCGAGCACGAGTCCGAGCGTGACCTGCACGCCCGTAGACTTGAGAGGAGAACGGCGGGATTCCGACATGGCCGCCAACCTACGGCAGTACCCGCACTCCCGCTACAGCGTCAGGCGATACGGCGGGCGTTCAGAACCCGAACCCCGTGGACCAGGCGAGGAGGGTACGGCTGCGGGTGGTCCCCGGCCCGTCGCTGCCCATACGGCGATAGACACCGATCTCGCCGCCGAGGGCGAGAATGGGCCACAGGTGCACACTCCCCCCGACGTAGGTGCGCTTGGCCAACGCTCCCATGGGGTCGTTGAACGTGCGCAGCACGCCCCCCGTGACGGCAACGCCGCTCCCCCAGTGCCCCATGGAATTGGCGAACCCCACGTTCACACTGGCGCCACCGAAGCCGATCTTCGCCGCCCCGAGCACGCACCAGTCGCGCGTCTCGCTTTCGCGCACCAGCCCCATCCCGTAGCTGAGCGCCCACTTGAGCGGCGCCCCGTAGGTGAGCCCGCCCATGCACTGCTCGAACTGCCAGCGAGGGCTGGCGTTCGCCGTGGGGCGATCGGCCGCGTCGGAGATGGCGACCGGAGCCGGTGACGTCTGCGCCGACAGCGGGGTCATGACCATCGGACCAACGGCCAGCGCCGAAGCTCCCAGGCCCCCAGCGAGACAGGCCAGTCGCACCATCGCCGCGGCGCGCATCAGTACTTCATCCCCGTCGCGTCGGCGAAGTCGCGCATGGCCTTCTCCTGGGCTTCGGTGAGGGTCTCCGGCACCGCGATGGTGATCTCGACGATCAGGTCGCCCTTTCGACCATCCTTCTCGATGCCCTGCCCCGTCACCTTGAACCGTCGGCCAGCCGAGGTGCCTGCCGGGATGCGAATGGCCACCTTCTTTCCGTCGAGCGTCTTCACACTCACCTTCGACCCGAGCGTGGCCTGCGCAATGTTGATGGGCACGGCGGCGATAAGGTCGAGCCCATCGCGCTTGTAGAAGCGGTCGGGGAGCACGGTGAAAGTGATCACGAGATCGCCCGCCTGCCCGCCCGACGTACCCTTTCCGCCCTGTCCGCGCAGGCGCACCTTGGTGCCCGTTTCGGCGCCCGCCGGCACAGTGATGTTCACGGTGCGACGCACGCGCGCTTCACCGCTGCCGCGGCAGCTCCCGCACCGTTCGGTGGGTACACTGCCCCGCCCCATGCACACCGGGCACGGGCGGTTCACCGCGAAGCTCCCTTGCCCGAACGAGATCACCCCGCGCCCGCTGCACTCGCCACACGGTTTGACCTGCGCACCCGGAGCGGCGCCGCTGCCACGGCAGAGGGCGCATTCCTCGTTCACTTCGAGCTCCACCGGCACCTTGCCACCGGTCGCCGCCGTGCGGAACGGAACGTCGATCGTCTGCTCGACGGTCTGTCCCTTCTCTGTCGACTTGGCCCGCGCCCCTCGCGCGCCCGCTGCACCGCCGAACATGGAGGAGAACAGATCGCCGAGTCCGCCGATCCCGCCCACGTCGAAGTCGGTGAACGTCCCGGCACCGGGCTGCCCCGCGCCGGGACGTGCCCCAGCGCCCGGACGCGCCGAGGCGCGACCGCCGCCGAATCCGACGCCGCCGAAGGCACCCAGACGACGCATGTCGTCGTATTGCTTCCGCTTCTCGGCATCGCCGAGGACGTTGTGCGCCTCGGAGATCTCCTTGAAGCGCTCGGCCGCCTTGGGGTCGTTCTGATTCGCGTCGGGGTGATACTGCTTCGCGAGTCGCCGGTACTGCTTCTTGATCTCGTCGGCCGTGGCGGACGACGAGACCCCGAGGACTGCGTAGTAATCGGTGCCGTTGGCCATGAGGGGCTGCTTGAGACTGGCTTATGCGGTCAGTTACCCGACCACTGCTTCACGATCACGCGCGCCGGACGGAGCACGTGCCCGTTGATCACGTAGCCGGCCTGGAAGCAGATCGCCACCTGCCCGTCTTCCTCGGCACAGCCAGCCGGCGCGGTGCTCACCGCTTCGTGCAGGTTCGGATCGAAGGCGTGCCCGGTGGGGTTCACGACCTCGAATCCGTGGCCGGCGAGCGACTTGAACAGTTTCTTCTCGACGAGCGCGATGCCGTCGATCACCGTCTTCGAGTCCACCGTGGACGGATCGACGTTGGCGAAGCGCGTAAGGTCGTCGAGGGCATCGATGAGGCCGCGCACGAGTTCGCCCTGCGCACGCCAGCCGGCTTCCTGCCGCTCCTTGACGGCGCGGCGGCGGAAGTTGTCGTACTCGGCGGCTAGGCGGAGGTGCTTGTCCTTGAGGTCATCGATTTCGCGCTGGCGGTCGTCACCGCCCGCGGCATCGGTCGCCGTCTCGGGCGCGAGTTCGTCGGAGGCGGGGGCGAGTTCGTCAGCGTTCGACATGGAATCGGTCATGGTCGTCTTGAATGCAGCGTGCTGCAGCGCAGCGTGATGACGCGTGTGATCGTCGCACCGGATGGCGCGACCCGTAGGCCCCTACGAACGGGGCGGCCCGAAGTTCCGGGCCCCTCTCACCCGAATGGGCAGAGGTGTGCGTTGCTTCTGCTGTAATGTGGAAGATTCACCCGCGGGCGGTCCACCCTTCGGCGTGCTTCTCACTGCGGAATGCCAGACGGAGACGGTCGAGTGCCAGTTGCGCGCCCCGCCAGCGGATCTCGTGGCGATCACCGGGCAGCATGGCCCGTACCGCATGCACGTCACCGCCGATGTCCACGCCCACCCATACGGTACCCACCGGCTTCTCCGGAGTGCCACCGTCAGGCCCCGCGATGCCGGTGATGCCGAGCCCGATGGTGCTGCCGAAGCGCAGTCGCACCCCGGTGGCCATGGCCCGCGCCACCGCTTCGCTCACCGCCCCATGTTCGGCGATGACCTCAGCCGGCACGCCCAGTTCGCGGGTTTTCACTTCATTGGCGTACGCGATGATCCCGCCCAGGAATGTCCGGCTGGAGCCGGGAATCGCGGTCAGGCGCATCCCCAGCATGCCGCCGGTGCAACTCTCCGCCACCGCCACCGTGGCATCGCGGGCGGCGCATTCGGCGAGCATGATGGCGGCCAGATCGTCGTCGCCTTCGCCGTAGATGAATCGCTCCACCTTGGCGCGTACGAGGTTGGCCGCTTCGCCGAGCGCCAAGGTGGTGGCGCGCGCGTCCTTATCCCAGCTGGTGAGGCGCAGGTCGACGCCGTCGCTGCCGGGGAGGTAGGCGAGGGAGAGGCCGTTCACGCCGCGGGCGAGCTCCCCGAGGCGGTCGGCCAGCGCCGATTCGGCGATGTTGGCCGTGCGCAGCGTGGTGCTGCGGATGACGGGTCCGTCTTTCGGCAGGCGATCGCGCAGCGCGGGGATGACCGTATCGGCCAGCATGCCGCGCATTTCACGTGGAACGCCAGGGAGCATGATCACCCAGCGGCCGCGCGCGTCTTCGAGCCAGATGCCCGGGGCGCTGCCGTGGCGATTGCCGAGGATGGTGCACCCTTCGGGCACCATGGCCTGCTGCTCGTTGCTTGCCGGCAGCGCGTGGCCGAAGCGCTTCTGCCACCGTTCGCGCAGGCTGGTGAGGATCGCCTCGTCCATCACCATGCCCTTGCCGAAGATCGACGCGATGGCCGGCTTGGTCATGTCGTCGGCGGTGGGGCCAAGCCCGCCGGTGGTGATCACGGCGCCGGTGCGCTCGAGCGCCTCCTGCACGGCGCTCTTGATGCTCTCGGCATCGTCCCCACAGCTGGCGCGCCGCACGATGCGCACGCCGAGGGCGGCCAGTTCCCGCGCGAGATGCGCGGCATTGGTATCGATGGTGAAGCCGAGCAGCAGCTCGTCGCCGATGGTGACGATTTCGATGTTCATGGTTGAAATCTAGCGAGGGGGAACTACTCGTCGGAGGCGCAGAGGCGCGGAGAACTGCTCGTCGGAGGCACGGAGCCACGGAGACACGGAGACACGGAGACTGACGGGCAGGTGACGATAAGTCATACCGTTCGGCATGTCACCGATCTTGAATCACGCTGGCCTCACTGCGTCGATCGTCGACGCGGCCGTTCGGTTACACCAGGATGTTGGCCCTGGGATGTTCGAATCCACGTACGAGTTGTTGCTCGCGGATGAACTGGAACGCAGGGGGCATGCCGTTGCCCGGCAAGTCGTTTTGCCAATCACGTTCCGCACTCGCCGCATTGACCAGGCATTTCGCATTGATCTACTCGTCGATCAACAGATCGTGATCGAAGTGAAAGCTAGCGAGCACCATTCGGCGATGTATCGGCGCCAACTGCTCACCTATCTTCGCTTCACTCGCCTCCGGGTGGGGCTGGTTCTCAACTTCGGCCTCACCACGATGAAGGAGGGGATCGATCGCGTGATCAATGATCACATACTGCCCTAAGGCTCAGCGCCTCAGCGGCTCTGCGCCTCCGACGAGCAGTTCTCCGTGCCTCCGTGGCTCCGTGCCTCCGACGAGCAGTTTTTACGCGGCCTTGAGCACCTGCACACCGTAGCGGCGCATATACAGCCACAGCGAATACAGCGTGAGCGCCACTGCGCCAACCATGCTCACGACGCCGACGAAGCCGTTAAATAGGGCGAAGGCGCGCCAGGCGCTGTCGGCGAGCCAGCCACGCTGCTCAGCCAGCGTAATGGCGAAGAACCAGAAGTAGGCGGCCCCCAACCAGATGCTCTGGAAAGTCGTCTTCCACTTGGCCGGGCCAATGGCGGCGATCACGAGCCCGCGCCGGGCGGCGATCTGCCGGAACACCGTCATGAACGCCTCGCGGCCGAGGACCACCAGCACGATCCAGAGCGGCAGGCTCACGCGCCCGAACGGCAGTTCGAAGAGGAACGGATTCGTCGGCGTATCGCCCGGCACCACGAAGGCATGATGGCGCTGTAGCAGGTACATCGGGATGAGCGTCGCCAGCAGCAGCAGTTTGTCGGCGAGCGGGTCGAGCAATCGCCCGAGGTCGGTGACCAGGTTGCGCGAGCGCGCGAGGTGCCCGTCCCAATAGTCGGTGATGGCGGCGACGAGGAAGAGCACGAACGCAAAAAGGCGCGCGCTCCACGACGTGGTGAACGGCAGCCACGCAATCAGCGGCGTCAGGGCGATGCGGCCCACGGTGATTGCGTTCGGAAGGTTCACGCGACGGTCGGGTTGGGCGGGGAGGCCAGCGTGCGACCGCTCGCCCGACGAAGCCTCAGGCGAGTGTCTTCAGCACCAGCTTGGAAACGGCTTTCAGAGTGTCGAACACCCCGTCACCCGTCACGGCAACAGCTTCGAAATATGGCACGCGCTCCACCCACTCACCGGTGGGCAACTGGCTGACCAGATACTCGCCAGGGCGGAACGGATCCGGCTGCGGACGCATCCGCGACGGGTCGGTGATTTCCCAACCGGGGTTCAGCATGGCCTGCAGTTCCGCCACACTGGCCGCGTTCGGAAGATCGCGCTTGTTGTACTGAATGACGAACGGCATGCGCGTAAGGTCGTACCCATACGCCGCCATGTTGTCATACAGGTTCTGCATGGACTCGAGATTGGCCTCGGCGCGCTCCGTCTGCGAGTCGGCCACGAACACCACGCCGTCCACTCCCTTCAAGATGAGCTTGCGCGACGCATTGTAGTAGACCTGCCCCGGCACCGTATACAGGTGGAAACGGGTCTTGAAGCCGCGGATCGTGCCGAGATCGACGGGGAGGAAATCGAAGAACAGGGTGCGCTCGGTCTCCGTGGCAAGCGAAATGAGCTTGCCGCGCGTGTTGGGCGAGACCTTGCCGTACACGTACTCGAGATTGGTGGTCTTGCCGCCGAGTCCCGGACCGTAGAAAACGATCTTGCAGTTGATCTCGCGCGAGGCGTAGTTGATCATCGACATGAGCCTGCTCCGTTACTGAAACAAGCGGTCGATTTCGTCTTCGGCGCCGGCGAGGAACCCCGGAGGCGCGGCATCACGCACGCTTCCGCGCGCGAACACGCCCTCGAAGGTCCGCGTAAGCTCGTCCACGGCGGTCTTCATGCGCAGGCGCACGAGCCCCAACGTGGTGCGGTTGTCGAAGAGCACCACGAGAATGACGCGCCGGGCGATATCCGCGAGGTACATGCTTTCGCGCTCGCCCTGATGGAAGAGCACGTTGAAGTCGCTCTCACCGATGAGTCGCGCCAGCTGGTCATTGGCGCTGAAATCCGCAGCAGTGAGCGTCGCGAACGCCGTGGCGTCGAAGTTGGGCGGTTCGCCAACAGTGGCGACGAGTTGCCCGCTGCGATCGACGAGCAGGGCGCACCGCGCCTTGGCGTCGTAGAGGAATCGCTGCAGGGTGATCGTAATGGCCCCGAAGTCGTCCTCGGTGAACGACCAGGTGGCGGCGCCGATGGGCATGTTTGACGGGGAAACCGGGGACGACGGGGCGGGGTGCCGGACACGTGACGTTAACCCATCACCCGAGACTGGCAACCCACCACCGCAATTCTGGGAACGTAACGCGTGTGCCGTCTACCCCTGACGTCACAAGCCAGGCGGCGCAACGGCCGTGCGGCTCGCAAGGCAGAACATCGCGAGGGAGCCGCGCACTATCAACGCGCGGATGGGCCCGAAGGTAACCGAGCGGCGGCGTCCGTAGCCCAGCCGCCTAGTGCATTTCCCGGCGCGCGGCGAGCGCCTGCGCGATGGTGACGCCATCGGCATACTCGAGGTCGCCTCCCACCGGGAGGCCGCGCGCGATGCGGGTGACCTTTACCTCACGTCCGGCCAGCTGGCGCTGCACGTACAGCGCCGTGGCTTCGCCCTCGAGCGACGGGTTGGTCGCCAGAATGACCTCGCGGACCCCCTCAGGCTCGATGCGCGCCAACAGCGAGCCGATGGTGAGGTCATCGGGCCCCACCCCGTCGAGGGGCGACAGGCGGCCGCCCAGCACGTGATAGAGGCCGCGAAACTCCCCGGCGCGCTCGATGGACGCAATGTCGCTGGCCTCTTCCACCACACAGAGCAGGGCACCGTCGCGGCGTGGATCGGCGCACAGCCCGCACAGCGGCGACTCGGTGAGGTTATGGCACCGGTCGCACTGTCGGACGCGCTCCGTGAGCGACACCAGTGCCTCCGCCAGCCGTCGGCTCTGTGCCGCCGGCTGCCGCAGCAGGTGATACGTGAGGCGCAGCGCGGTCTTGCGCCCGATGCCGGGCAACCGCGCCAATTCGCTCGTGAGTTCGTCGATGACCGACACGTGGCGCTTCCGGCTACGACCGGATCAGAACGGGAGGTTGAACGGCAGGTCGATGCCGCCCGTGACCTTCTTGAGTTCCATCTGCATGGCTTCGGCGGCCTTCTTCTGCGCTTCGGCCACGGCGACGACCACGAGGTCTTCCACCATGTCCTTGTCGTTCATGATGGACGGATCGATCTGGATGCGCTTGAGCTGCATCTTGCCGTCCACATCGGCGGAGACCATACCGCCGCCTGCGAGCGCGCTGAACGTGCGCTGGCCAAGCTCTTCCTGCATGGCCTGCATGCGGGCCTGCATGTCCTTGAACTGGCCCAGCATCTTGAAGATGTCCATCGGATTTATCGGAGAGAGTTCTGTGGCAGGGGAGGAAACCTCCCGCCTTGCGATCAGTCCAGCAGTTCGAGATCCAGCACCCGCACCGCCGCTTCCAGCAGCGGATCCTTGGCGGCGATCTGTTCGGTGCGCTGCTGCTGCACGTCGTGGGCGGTGAGGCGCTTGGACGTGGGGCGGGCCGCCGCCGAGCTGGCGGGGGCGGCGCCGGCGTTCACGTGGAGCGTAAACGTGGTGAGCCCGGGCAGGGTGTCCTGGAGCACGGCGATCATGTCGGCCCGAGCCCGATCGACCGCCATGGCGAACGTATCGTCGGCGGGCGCGTAACCGAGCGTGAGCGCGCCGTCCGGCGAGACCTGCATGGGTACGAGCCGCTGAACCGCTTCGGCGACCATTCCGCGCCCATTCGTACGCAGCGTTTGCGCCACCCGACTCCACTGCGCCTTGACCTGCTCGAGCGTGGGCGATCCCCCACCGGTACGGCGCGGCTCCGGCGCAATGGCGCGCGACGCGGGCGCCGAGGCGGCGGCAATCTGCTGCGCCGCGGCCTCGGCGGCGGCCTGCTGGGTCGCGGTGCGCGACGGCGGTGGCGGCGTGAACACGGCCGGCGCTGACATCGGCGCGCTGTTCGGGAGCGCCGGTGCCACCGCCGGTGGCGGCGTGGGAGGCAAGGCATGCGCCGACGCCACGCGCGATTCGTGCGCGACCCGACGCGGCGGGGGATCCTCGTGTCCCCCTGCCCCGAAGCCCTTCAGCACCTCTTCCAGTTCGACCGTCCGATCGAGCAGCGCGAAGCGCACGAGCAGCGTTTCGAGCAGGAGCTGCGGCTGGCCGCTCTTGCGGTACATGGGCTCGATCTCGAGCAACGCGTGCAGCATGCGCACCAGATCGCCCGTGGAGACGCGTCCCTTTCGCTCGTCGAGCGCAATACGCACGCGATCCGACAGCTCGGGCGGCTGGCCCCCCATGGTGACGGCGAGCAGTGCGCGCAGCAGACGGCCAAGACCGGCGAGCAGGAGCGTGAAGTCGACACCGGCGTCGGCCTGACGCTGCACCAGACCGAAGATATCGGCCGCGCGCCGTTCGAGAATCACGTCGAGGAGCGCGATGTACTCGTCGTCGGGGATGAGCCCCAAGGCCACCGTCACGCGTTCGCTCGTCACCTCGGCGGTTTCGCCGAGCGACAGCACCTGGTCGGTGAGCGACAGCGCATCACGCAAGCCGCCATCGGCGGCGCGGGCGATCATGCCGAGGGCATCGTCCTCGAAACGCACGCCTTCTTCGGTGAGAACCGCGGCAAGACGCTCGCGAATCTCGGCCGGCCCGATACGCTTGAGGTCGAAGCGCTGAAGCCGGGAGACGACCGTCCCGAGCACCTTCTGCGCCTCAGTCGTGGCGAACACGAACACCACGCGTGGCGGCGGTTCCTCGAGCACCTTGAGCAAGGCATTCCACGCATCGCGCGAGAGCATGTGCGCTTCGTCGACGATGTAGACCTTGTAGCGATCATCGCCCGACGGGGCATACATGGCGCGCTCGCGCAACTCACGCGCGTCGGCCACGCCACCGTTGGACGCCGCGTCGATCTCCACCACGTCGAGCGATGCCGATCCGCTCCAGATGCGCTGGCAGCTCGCGCACTGCCCGCATGGCTCGCCCTGCAACTCTGGCTCGCCGCGGCGCTCGCAGTTGAGCGCCATGGCCAGCACACGCGCGAGTGTCGTCTTGCCCGTTCCGCGGGGGCCGCAGAGCAGATAGCCGTGCGCCACACGCCCACGGGCGATGGCGCCCTTGAGGGTGTTGGCGACGTGCGACTGGACCGCCACGGTCGCGAAGTTCCGCGGGCGGTATTTGCGGGCGAGGGCGAGCGACATGCCTGCAATCTAAGGGTGGCGGGAGCGGGGGGCGAACGGTGGGAAATGCCGTCGGCTCGTCGGCTGGCAAAAAAAACGCGCAGGAGGTCCGCTCTCGTGAGCGAATCCTCCTGCGCGCAGTGCCCCGGGCCTGACGAAGCGACGTCAACATCCACGTACGGCTGCTACCTGCGGGGTCCTGACCGATTTGGCGGCATGCCGCCCTCCGGGACCCGGGACAGAGGTAGTATAGCTTGGGGGCGGGTTGATTGGTACTGCGGAAGCTCGAACGGCGGAAGCTTGGGGAGCGGAAGCTGGTGGAGCGGGACATTGAACTACGGGGTCGAAGCTCCGTGCCTCCGTTGCTCAGCGCCTCCGATGAGCAGTTACCCGAGCACCGTTTCCAGTGCCTGCCGCAGCCGCGCCGCCGCATCGGCGACCACGCCGGCCGGGGCGTCGAGATGCGTGACGGCACGCACCCGTGACGGATGCCACGCCGAGATGCGCACGCCGAGCGCGAGCGCCTTGGCCACGACCTCGGCGGCGAGCGGCTTGGGCAAGTCGATCATCACGATGTTCGTGTCAGCCGTGACGACCGTCGCCCCACCGGCCCCGTCGACGACCTGACCGAGGTAGCGCGCGCTCGCGTGATCCTCGGCGAGGCGCGCGTAGTTGTGCTGCAGCGCGTGCATCGCGCCGGCGGCCAGAATGCCGCTCTGA